>Ga0256404_1000208_pt1 | contig 148701 bp, 134 predicted proteins | sample RumenRJG_01DNA_FD_185990 | JGI IMG/M metagenome (GOLD analysis project Ga0256404, IMG submission 185990) | Bovine rumen microbial communities from Lethbridge, Alberta, Canada - RJG_01 | ecosystem: Host-associated > Mammals > Digestive system > Stomach > Rumen | place: Canada: Alberta...
TCTCGTTTACACGACGCTGATAGTCATTTTGCAGCTGTCTGAATTGAATTTCCTGTAACATAATAGTGCTTATTTATCGAAAAACGCTGCAAAGGTACAACTTTTATTTTGAAAAAGCAAATTTTTAAGTGAATTTTTATTCTCAAAAAGTAATTTTTTCATAAATATTCACTTTTTCAAAAATAAATCGGTAATCCATTATGTCAAAGGTCGTTTCCATCGTTTTTAAGTGCTGATGGAGGCACTATTGTTTGTTATTTTAATTATTTTCTCTTTTTATCAGCCTTTTAGGTTTCGTTACACATAAAAATGCGGTAATACCTAATTACTGATATTACCGCTAATAATATTAATTTTCATTCTGTTATGGCTGGTGGATATTTAGTCGCCAAACGTTTGAATTGTTGCTCTACATTTGTTTGGTCAAGCGATTTCAATTCATCTATCGCCATTTGCTGCAGGAACTCGAATCGTTCTGCTCTATCAACTCCTCTTTTTATCAATTCAGCATTTACAACTTCCATGTTCGATAAAACGATCAGCTGATTGATAGATGCTGTGTCTCGCAGATTAAGACCTTTTAGTGCCAATTGAGGATTATGTTCTTCCCAATCTTTTGCTCTGCACCCAAACAAAGCTATATTCAACATATCCGCCTCTGATGCATAAACAATATATTCTTTTTTCTTCTCTATAGATAACTTAGGTAGTATATTCTCTTTTATGGCATCTGTATGAAGTTGATAGTTAGTCTTCGATACCAATCGTTTGATATCCCACTGTAATAAAAGAGGATTATTCTCTTGCTCTACCAAACGTTGGAACTCTCTTACTACTAAAAGATTAAACTCAGGCGAAAGCCACATTCCAAAATGGTATGCTATATCTTTATGTGCGTACGTGCCTCCATAACGACCGGCCTTGGCAAATATTCCAACAGCTCCTGTTCTCTCAATAAACTTATTTACTGACATATAGAAGCGATTGCTTCCGGCCTCCATTCTAATTCCCCCAAATTCGGGGGTTTTAAAATTAGGATTATTCAGTTGCTCCCAAACACCAAGAAAATCTATTGTACTTTTATTGTTTAACCATTTCTCAATAAGCCGAGGTCCCTCTTCGAAACCTCTTGACATATCTGTTAGACTAATGTAATCCTGCTGATTGATATTAAGAAGTACATTAATTGTAGTGTCTTGCACCTTAATGGAACGTGATAATGCCATACTTTTATTGCTTTTGCGATTTTCTGCAAAGGTACAACAATTTTCTGACATGCGCAAGTTTTTGAGCAAAAAAGTTAAACATTTATGCTTTTTTACGGTAATATCAGTATGTCAATGTTCATTTCTCGCTTCGCTCGAACGATTACTTCGTTCCCGCATTTTATGTGCCGCGAGATGGCACTATTGTTTGTTATTTTAAATGCTTTTTCGCTTACTTGGTCCTTTTCACTCAAGCTTGCTCCTCTTTCGTTCGGTGCTCGGCTTGACAAAGTCGAGACTTCCCATCCAAAACCCTTCCAACATCGATCCAATATCGGTCCAATATCGTATCAATCCTAGACTTTAGTCCTAATCAAAACCTAATCAAACCCTAATCACATCCTTCCCATCATTCAGCGTAGCGGCTCAATTCATCATTAAAATCCCCCTGTCCATTTTGTCCATATTGACCATTTTGTCCATTTTTTTCGTGTCGCTTTGTCGCTTTCATTTTTTGTCGTGAGACACTTGATACTTTGAGACTTTCCATCATAGTTCCCTGTATTTCACCCATTTACAAAGTCTCACCAAAGTATCAAAGTTTCAAATTTCCATCTCCTCAATAGCGACATAGCGTCATCTTAATTATTTTCGCTCTTAGTAGGTGCTTTTAATATTGAAAAAGACTGAATAAATAAATCTGACACAGAACTTTCGTTCCATGCCAGACTGATAAAGTATATGTGAGAGGCTTACTCTATGCTTCTAAGCCAAATGGCCATAAAACGGTCGTAAACAATGTAGCCTTCTTCGGTAGGATAGAGGTATTCCTCTTCTATCAATGAAGCTAATGCTCGTTGCACGCTGCTTGCTGAACGCAGATGATATTTTTTGACAAATAGCCCCGATGTCGGTTGTTTGACTTCTCCTTCTGCAGCTACAGCACGCAATAAAGTCGATTGTACTTGTGTTAGATGATGATATTGCTTCTTGTAATCATCTTCTTCGGATCGAATAATAGCAACTACCGCTTGCTTCACAACAGCTTCTGTCACCTCTATATCTGACAGCCGATATAAACGATGCAAGATAGCCTGGATATACCAAGTTACCCCATCTACCATCGTATAAACGTGGTGGAACATCTCCCGAGAGAGTCGGACGTTTTTCTGCTGCAGATGATACTGAGCAAAGCAATAATATTTATCTTCGTCCAAAGAACCGAGTTGTATTCGCTCTGTACTGCGATAGAACGGGTGTTTCGGAGAAGAGAACATCACATCCATTACATGTTGCTTACTGCCGGAAAAAATAATATGCACATTGTGTACTCGCTCCAAAAGCGAACGCAAGATGGCTTCTACATTGTCTTCCGGATACTCTCCCACTTGCTGAAACTCATCCAATGCGATGTAGCAATTTACATTGGATTGAGCAATATAAGCAAATATCTCCTCTAATGTCTGCTGTGAGTTTTGAGGCGCATAGGATAAACTAACCTGAGGCAGATTGGTGTAAGGGTCAACTCCGAATGTTAATTGGGCACTTCGGAAAAACTTCATCACAAAACCTTCCGCCTTTTGGATTGGCGTGTCCAACTTTCCGATGATGGCCTTGCCTAACAGGTTGACAAAATCAGACAAGGAGCGAGTCGGGTACAAGTCAATATAGAAACATCGGAAATCACTATTATGTTCCTTTATATGTTGGAACGTGTGATGAATCAATCCTGACTTACCCATTCGTCGAGGGCTGATTAACGTTAAGTTGGTACCATTTTGCATGGATTCGACTAATTGGCGAGTCTCATCCTCACGATCGCAGAAATATTCTGGACCTTCGTAGCCGTACAAAAGAAAAGGATTGTCAATCATATCTATTACTTTTTCAATTGGTTACAACAATGCGCAATCTGCATAACGCAACTTGCGTAATTTGTTTTCGGCTGCAAAAGTACTGCTTTTTTTTGATATATGCAAACATTTGTGGAGAAAAAATGCAAATTATCAGTCTTTTTCAATATGTCAATGTTCATCTCCATCCTGTTTTTAGTGCTGATGGATGCACTATTGTTTGTTATTCAATTCTCTTCAAATCTTAATAACCGTATAGTTTTTACCCCTCTATAAACGAAAAGAAACAAAACCCTATTGTGGTCCTGTTTCTTATAGCGCGTTATATCCCTTCCACGAACGTGAGCCCGGTGGTAAAGTATTGATATGCCGCTGTTTGATTCATCATAAAGTAGTGTCTTAACCGTTGGTACTTATGGTGTTGTCAAAAATCTGCTGCAAAGGTACGAAAAAATTTTCATATATGCAACAGAAAAATGAAATTTTTATTTATTGTCAATTAAATATTACAATTGACGTAAAATCAAGAGAAATATGGAGCATTTCGATCTATAAATCGCCGCAAAGTTCCACGGCTGCAATGCAGTTGTCTGGCGATTGCATGCTGCGACTTGCCGGCTTTCAGGGCCCTGAGGATATACTCCTCTTTGCCGTAGAGCGGACATAGTTCGGGTCGGTTTAGCCTACCCGGCGGACGGCCGACATGCTTCCCCTCCGCCTGTACCCGTTTGAGCGCTTCACGGGTACGCTGGCTGATCAGATTGCGCTCGATCTCCGCAGATAAACCGAAGGCAAAAGCCAGCACTTTGGATTGGATATCATCCCCGAGACGATAGCCGTCTTTGATGGTCCAGACCTTGCATTCGCGCCGCATGCAATAACTCAGTATCTCCATGATCATATACAGACTTCTGCCTAATCTGCTTAACTCGCTACAGATGATCAGATCGCCTTTGGACACATGCCTCAACAAGCGTCCCAAACGCCTCTTGGTGTAGGATTTGGTACCGGAGACTGTCTCTTCGATCCAACCATCTACACACATCCCTTCACGAAGGCAAAACTGCTCAATCTCAAATCGTTGGTTTTCAACCGTCTGCTTGTCGCTACTTACGCGGATGTACCCAAATGTCATTCTTTCAGTCCAATACCTTTGATGCTGCAAAGGTACAACAAAAATTTGGAATATACAAGGATTTCGGCAAGATTTCTTCCTTTTTGGCTGCTTTTGGGCACTTTGGACCCCGGAAGACCATCAAAGGCAGCCCGAAAGCTGCCTTTGATGGTTTGTTCGCCGAAGCGAGAGAGGGTTAGTCTGCAATAGGATCGCCGCTTGTGTCAGTGGAACTGGTACCTCCACTAAGCGGACTATTGTTCGGACTTGCGACATTCATTACTGCGCCGCAGAGGACTTCCATTGCCTCAACAATAGGTTGATTATAATTCTTTTTCATAATTGCTAAGTTATCAGTAATCAGTTGTCAGTATTCAGCAAACATTTCTTAAATCGGCTGCAAAGGTACGGCAAATTTTTGACATATGCAAACTTTTGCCGTACTTTTTGCCGATTTTACGTTATTTTACCAAACGACCCGTTGTGTCGAACAGCTTCTCACCGCGGAGAATGTAGATCTGACCATCGATCATCAACTTCATCGGTTTTTCCGAAGCCTCGATGTTCTCGAAGCCAGTAGCTACTTGAGCCTCAGCATTCGTCAGACATACGCGACGACGACCAGGAGCCTGAGAAGTCGGATTCGTACTAACCACGCTCATATCGATGTATGCGCGCTCAGCAGGAACAGTGAAGAAACCCTCACCACAGAGCTGAACCTTATTGCCCTTGATAATGTAATACTTATGAGCTGCTGCATCATTCGCATCAACATAGAGACGATGATCTTCTGCCAACACACCGGTGAAACCGTTGTAGTTCTGCAGAACCGAGGTAGCCTCACCATTCTTAGTACCAATGATAGCAGCGCCATCAGCGATGAAGAGGTACGGTTTACCAGCCTCAAGACTTGCGTTCTCAGCAATCTCATCGAAGTAAACAGCTGCAGGAACATCACCGTTCTTATCCGCATAAGTCAGCGTGTAGAACGAAGCACCTGCCGGGTTCTGAATCTCGTGACTCGGACAGATCGTTCCCCACTTACCAGCCTCTAAGCCATCACGGATAACTTCAGGTTGCGGTTCCGGATCTGCAGGTTTCGGAACGTAGAATTGGATATCCTCTTGGCTATCGCTTGAGTAGCAAGAGAAGAGTTTGTTTGTACCACTACCGTTGAACTGCATTACGTTGCGGTTAGAACTACCCTCTGCTACAGCCGAAGCAACTGTTAACGTCCATTTTGCATTTACATCAACCTCATCTTGTGTCTTCAGGTGGTTGCTTCCACTAGCTGCAGCATAGAGGTACTTGCCGTTCGATGTACGGAGAGCGAATACGCCTTCTGTTGCTTGTGCTACGAGCGTGAAGGACATCGTTCCCTCGCCCGGAGTAAGAACACCTTCGCCGTCAACAGAAGCCACGTAAGCTGCACGGTTCGTGCTCTTCTGCTCACCCATCGCGTAAACAACTTCATCCTTAATACCTGTAATAAGGACTTCCTTACCATCTACAAGGTCAGCAGCAACAGCAGCAACCCATTGAGTAGATGTGCTAATTGCAGTCTCTTCACTTGCCGGATCCGTTACAATAATCTTGAGATTAACCACCTTGGATTCTGCCTCACTTGCATCATCGCTAATGGTCAGCGTTGCATTGAACGTACCAGCAGTTGCAGTACTTGCTACAGAAATAGTGATATCACCACTTGCTGTCAAGGCTGCAGGAGTAATGCTGAATGCAGATGCACCTGAACCGCCAAGAGTTGCAGTAGCATTAGGTACTTCGGTGAGAGTAACGGTGATAACTTGATCGTCAACCGATGCATCTTTAGCAACTGAACCGAAGTTTACAGTTAAACTCGGACTTACATAGATTGAATGAGCAGGATTAACCTTAATCGTGCAAACTGCACTTCCGGATTTATAGGTATCATCGCCTGCATAGGAAGCAGTAATGTGTGCAGTACCGGTTGCTTCAGCAACGAGCGAGATAACACCGTTTTCTACAGTTGCTACATTCTCATTATCGGAAACATAAGAAATTGTTCCTGTGATTCCTTGAGCATGGCTCAACCCCGGAGAAGTAAACACGCCACCTACAGTCAATTCGATAGACTCTTTATCCCATGCCAATTCCGGATTCAACTTGGTAACTTCGTTAGCCAACTTATAGAGAGCAATCGGCTGCTGACCACTTGCATAATAACGGAAACGCTCTTGTCCGCTACCCTTATTATAACGCATTGTCATTGTGGACTCAGAGAATACTGCGCTAATAACAGCATTACCATCATTATCGATTGCAAATGCATTGTTATAAGTAGTTGCATCATCGGAAGTCTTTAGACCATTCGAGTTGCTAGTAACACCGATATATTTGCCACTTGCAGATTGGATAGTTCCTGCGGCAGGATCAATATAGAATGTAGCAGCCTCTGTTGCACTGGTTACTCCAATCTTATAGTCTGAGGTAATATCTACAACAATAGTATTACTTGCCTTATCCAATTTGTGGTCATTGTCACTATCATCCAAACCGCCATCAAAAGCAACGCTTTCACCCTCATAAACGATGAGGTAGGTACCCTCAACGATACCTGCGGTTTCGGTTACTTTCTCGTAGTAGTCGGTAAGAACCGGAGCAGCTGCAGCATTCACAGTAACAGTAAAGGAAGCATTGGTTCCTGCATAAGTATCACCATCAGCGAGAGTTACATTAATAGTAGCCACACCTTCTGCAATAGCAGAAATCTTGTTTTCTGCATCAATGCTAATAAATGCATCGCCACCCTCTGCAATCGAATACACAACATGATCTGCTGCCACTGCAGGAATAATTTCAGCTACGATTGCTTTCGGTTCATCACCTACTGCAATCTCCATATTTTCTACAGAAATAGTTGCAACCGGCTTATGGAGAACGAGTTCGTTATTTTGGTTAAGTTCCAAAACACTATTGTATTCCAGCAACTTACCTTTGACGATAACAATATCACCAACTTTAACGTCATCCTTACTTGTGAAAGATACACCGTTAATGTCTAAACCATTGTATATTTTCAAAGTATTTTCATTTACGCCATTATCTGAGATGAAATAGGTCAAGTACTTATTATTAAACAAACTACTGGATGCTACCGCAACCTTACCTTGAACGAATACTTCGTCGTTCAAATCATAGGCTAAACCGTCAGCAGCATAAATCAAAGCTTGTGCTACAGAATAAGCAGTCTCTTGTGTATTTGCTATAGGTGTCTTCGGAGCTTCAGGAGCCTCATAGGTGACTAAACAGCAGCCCTCGTCCAACTCATACTTGCTATTGTATTTCTTCAAAATTCCCTTTACTACCACAGTAGCACCTGTTTCTACATCATTCTCTGAAGTAAAAGCATCACCACCAAAAGATTTACAGCGGAATGCTTCTAATTGATTAGCTGTTGTTCCATCTTCAGAGATATTAAAGGAGATGTTTCCGTAAGTTGAGTTGAATGCAGTAACAATTTGGCTTACTTTACCAGCAACATGCACATTTTCTTCTGTCTCAATAGCATCGATAACAATCTTAGCATCAGCTACAGTATATGGATCTGCTTGTGTTCCAGCGTGCGCTGTTACACCGATCGTATAAGAAGCGGAACCTGCTTTGTAATCATCATTTCCTGCGAATGACGCAGTAATTTCAGCAAAACCAGCAGCTTTGATGGTTACTGCACCCGTTGTTTCATTAACTGCGACAATGTTATCATCACTACTTGCATAAGTAACAGCAACAGTATGAGGATTTACCAATGTCGGGGCAGTAAACGCGTCACCAAATTTGATCAAATTCTTTTGGTCAGCCTCAGCATATGCCAATTCCGCAGAAGGCTTAACTGTACCTTCAACCTTTTTGTAAATCTTAAGATCCGTTTGACTTGCAGATGCATAGCATGCAAAAATTGTACTACCTGCATTATACTGCATCACATTGCGACTATTAGAACCTTGTGCAACGAATGTAGCAACGTTCATGCTAATTGTGATTGCCCATTTACCATTATCATTGAGGGTTGTTTGAGTCTTCATCTGGTTGCTAGAACCACTCGAAGCATAAAGATAACCTTCGCCTGTGTATAACGTCCAATTATCACCGGATTTTCCTAATGTCAAAATTTGGACAGCATCACCCGGAATAATAACATCGTTAGTAGCAGTCACATCAGCGGCACCACGGTTATTGCTGTTTTGTGTTGTACTGATAGCCTTAGTTGCGCTAGCATTAACGATGATAATCTTATCTCCTTCAGCCAAATCTGCCACATTGGTCACTAATTCGTAACTATCAGCAGCCGGAGCTTCTGTTACAGTCAGACCTGTTACATTAAACTTCGGACTGGAAATCTCATCAACCGTTGCTGTAACGCCAATAGAAGTTTGGTTAAGAGAAAGCGTTTGAGAAGGATCATAAGCCCAAGTAATGCCACTTGTAATAGGAGCGTCTGTGTTGTCAGAATAGTGACCGGTTACAGTCAAACCTGCCGGATCAAAGTCTTCACCAGCAGTATAAGAAGTCTGAGTCGGAGTGCCAGAAACGGCTACAGTCTGCAATGTTTTTGCAGGTGTGTCAGAACTTTCACCATAAATCTCGAATTTTGTAAACTGAGCATTGTGCGCTGAAGTGACCTTCAATGTATAAATAGTTCCAGCTGCTTGACTAGCAGAAGCAATATTATAAGTATTCGTGCCCACAGAACCTACTGTTTCTGTACTTACAGCATTTTCTCCAACAAAGATATTCATCTTCGTGGAAGTAGATGCGCCACTACGACCTGTTACTACGATTTTAGTTGTCTTCCATTCAAAAGCTGAAAACGTAATCGTAGCTCCTTGCTTCCCATTTAGCAGGTATTTGTCTTTCGAGTAATAAGCATAACCATTTCCAGAAGTACCCGTCAAGGTCATGCTAATACCATCATGGGTATAAGTATTCTCAGCAACCGTTTTGCTTGTCGGAATACTAAAATCATTGGAAGAAAAGTCAATTGTAGCCTTTAATTCTTCCGCCGCCCACACATTTCCCACGCTGAGGAGCAGCAGGGTGAGAACTGAAAAAATAATACGCGAAGCCTTGCTAATACCTCTGGGGGGGGTATTCGCGGCTTTCGCATCCAAGAAAAGTTTTAATTTTCTCATAATGTTTGAGATTTAAAAGTTAAACAAAAAGTTAATTATATTAGTTTGATTTGTTATAATCTGGCTTTGATCGTTTTAATCTGCGAGGAATCCATTTGCGTAAAGGCGAAAAGGCGTTTTCCTGCATCTTTGAGCGATGCGCCAATTAAATAAATCGTTTCTTCGTCAATGATTAAAAATCTGTCGTGGCAAATGGATGTCGTATGGAGCGCCAAACCTTTATACTGCGCGTTGAAATTCTTCTCTGCCAACTGTAATGCACTCGAAATGTCCTTCGTGTAAATATCTACTTGTACTCCTTCCTGTTTCGGACTCATCATCGTCAAAACCGATTCATCCACGTAATTATCAATCAACAGGATAGACTTTTTAGCCGACTTTATTAACCGTTCAACCAACTCATAGGCATCATATATCTGCCCGTCCACAAAGATCCCTTCACGAGGAGGTAACGAAGTACGAATAAAGAAATCTACTTTGTTTTGCAGTTCATGTATTTGTTCCGTGTGCTCTTGTAATTTGTTATCTATCCGTTGTTCCATGTAACGGAGGTGCGGATTGAGGGCATAACCACGCAACAGATAATCTTTCAGCACCCGTGTCGCCCATTGACGGAAGCGCGTTGCATTAGCACTATTCACTCTGTAGCCCACTGATAATATGGCATCCAGATTATAAAACATCGTGCGGTACTTCTTACCATCAGTAGCAGTATTTTCCAAAATGGAAATAACTGAATTTTTATCAAGTTCCCCCTCTCGGAATATATTTGCAAGATGTTTAGAAATAGCGGGTATCTGCACACCAAACAGCGTCGCTATTTGTTGCTGCGTCAGCCAAACCGTTTCATCAGCGAGTTGCACATCCAGATGGACGGCATTGTCGGCGCTGCTATACACCACCACGTTTTCCGTGCTATTATATGTCGCTATTTCATTTGGCATTTGTCTTCTTTTCTTATGAGCCTAAACCATTCCCATTATATTCCCACGATGAGGAGCATGACCATCAGCAGGGAGAGAAATAGTTTAATTTCCTCATAATGTTTGAGATTTAAAAGTTAATAAATATTGTTTGTTAGTTTTGTTGCTTCTTCTTTCTCTTATATCTTGCGGTGCCATTTTGGCACCTTTTATATTGAAAAAAAGACTGAATAAATAAATCTGACACAGAACTTTCGTTCCATGCCAGACTGATATGAGGATGCTTGTGCATACCACTTACATTGATTTTAGCTCCTTCAAAAACTCATCAATCCCTATTACATTCACAGAAGGGAAAGGAATAGTCTTCAGAACATCAAAGTGATGATCCTCAGAAACAATGTATTTAGCATTAGCTTTTATAGCACAATCGACAAACTTATTGTCATCAGGATCTGCTTCTATCAAACCAAAGCGATAATATATCTTAATGTGTTTTGTGTTTGTACGATTTAGAATGGCACGAATGATATTTTGAGCCACTTCTGAAGAACCGGTGCGTTGAGTAATAATTTCTTCATACTCGTTCAAGATCTCATCGGTAAAGCACAAGCAATATCTACCATCTATAAAATCTCGCCAAATAGGAAAATAAATACTATCTCGCTTAATGGCCGGTATGAGGCAGTTGGTATCTAAAACTACATTTTCCATAAACCTCTATTAAATATAGGCCGTGCGAAGATGTTCTTTCGACCATGATTGAATCATCGGAGTAGTCAATTTCCCCTCTTGGCAAAGACGATCCATTTCATCCAAAGCCTTGTTGGAGAAATACTCTGCAATTAAATCACGGATGTCGCAAAGCTCTTTGTCGCTATGCACATTGGCAATGCTATCCAGAATCTGCATCTGGTATGGAGAAAATACTTGTACCATAATCAATATCCTTTCATTTTACCTTTGACGCTGCAAAGGTACAACAAAAATTTGGAATATGCAAGGATTTGACGATAAAAATCAAATTTTCAGTCTTTTTCAATAAGTCAAAGGTCGTTTCCATCGTTTTTGAGTGCTGATGGAGGGCACTATTCCATATTGTTTGTTAGTTTTGTTGCAAATCTTAATAATCGTATACTTATTTACTTCACTTCCTCAAACGGCAACTCCTCTGGCGGCTGGGTGAAGTTCAAGGCGCGCTTGCTGGAAATGACGGTATCACCTAACTCTTGCTCCAACTGCTTGCGGGCCACATTTGCCACGTTTCCTCCTCGGTGGGCGATGTTGGCATTTTCTGCAAAACCTTTGGGGTTCTCGCGCTTGCTCATCTCCGTTGCTGCCGCCTCTGCCAAACCATTAAGCATCAGCTCTACATTCGTCATATTATCCCGCAGGTTCTCTTTGCGCAAACCCTTATACTCCTTATACTGCTTAGTGGTCATTCCGCTCCAGGCCTTGGAGATGATATCCGTCAGCGAAGCATAGTCCTTTTTCTCGTCCATCCCTCCGCGCTTCCACTCATCGGTCAGCCCTTTGCGGATCTCGATAGTCTTGATGCGTTGGTTGATCCATGCTTCCGAATAGCCTAAACGGCGATAGTCCTTGATGGCCTGCTCAATGCTCAGCTCCGGATCTTGTAGTTGGTTTAGCCGCTCTTGTCCCAACGATGCCAGCCATAACTTAAACGGCTCTGCTTTCTTGCTCGGGATCGATTGTATCAACCGGAAAACCTGCTCAGTATCAGCGACATCGGTGAGACGCATCTTGCCATCAGGAGCGGGTAATTTCAACTGTCCGATTTTTTCGGACACTTCACTTCCTTCTGTTTCTAACTTGTGCTTTAAATCACTCCAATATTTACGTGGACGATCCGTTTCTGTTAACACTTGGATTACATCCACTACCGAGAAGAAGTATTTCTCCTTCTCGCTATCCCAGACGTAGCGTACTTGCTGTCCTTCGAATAACTGTATTTGGTTTTCTTCTGCCATCCTTATAAACGAAAAGAAACAAAACCCTATAGTGGTCCTGTTTCTTATAGCGCGCTATATCCCTTCCACGGACGTGAGCCCGGTGGTAAAGTATTGATATGCCGCTGTTTGATTCATCATAAAGTAGTGTCTTAACCGTTGGTACTTATGGTGTTGTCAAAAATCTGCTGCAAAGGTACGAAAAATTTTTCATATATGCAAGAGAAAAATGAAATTTTTACATATTGTCTAATAAACCTTACAATCTTGTTGATGCGAAGGTAATATGAATACGAAAAAAACCTATAAAACACTGATTAATAATTTAAGTACTTCGTACCTTTGAATATAATTTTGCTAATCTGCTCGTTCAAATAAATTTGACGACCATCTTACCAAAATCATCTTTCATCTCCTACGAGATCAAATTATTAATCAGAAATAGACACAAATGACATTTTTTACACACACGATGCAATAAATAATGTTTTTTATGTTTATGTCTTTTGAATGATTTGTACGAAGTGTGGATATAGACGATAAAAAGTATCCGGGAATTTATTCACGAGGACTTTTTAGCAGCTATATACACAAAAAGTGAAACTTTTAAATCATTCAAAAGTGTTTTGTATGTTTTTTTCTTACAAAAGATCATCTCCTTATATATTTTTGCGCGTACGTACGTGCGAGGGAAATACGGGAGAAATTGGAGAGGATCTAAAAAAAGACAACCTCAATGAGGCTGCCTTGGAATGGGATTAGTCCGAGGGATTAGTGCTTCTCGGGACGGGGACCGCGACGCTCGGGACGGGGTCCGCGATCGAGCTTGGCACCATCGCGATCTTCGCGACGCGGACCACGCTCACGCTTCTCGGGCTCTACATATCCTTCGGGTTTCTCCTTCAGGGCACGAGCGCTGAGACGGAACTTACCGGTCTTGGGATCGATCTCCAGCAGTTTGATGCGGATGTGGTCACCCTCTTTGATGCCGGTCTCTTCCATGGTCTCATAGCGCTTCCAGTCGATCTCGCTGATATGCAGCAGACCTTCCTTACCCGGCATGAACTCTACGAAGCAGCCGTACGGCATGAGGCTCTTGACAACGGAGTCATACACCTCGCCAACCTCCGGCAGAGCGACAATCGCTTTGATCTTCGCGATAGCAGCAGCCATCTGTTCGCCGTTGTTGGATGCTACTTCTACCTTACCGCCCTTCTCATCTTCATCGATCGAGATGACAGCGCCGGTCTCAGCCTGGATACCTTGGATGATCTTACCGCCCGGGCCAATGACAGCTCCGATCATATCTTTCGGGATATAGAAAGAGGTGATACGCGGTGCGTGCGGTTTGAGGTCAGCACGCGGAGCCGGCATGCACTCGAGGATCTTGCCGAGGATGTACATACGTGCCTCGTGTGCTTGAGCGAGTGCGTTTTCGAGGATCTCATAGCTCAGACCGTCGACCTTGATATCCATCTGGCAAGCAGTCAGACCGTCCTTTGTACCGGTGGTCTTGAAGTCCATGTCGCCGAGGTGGTCCTCATCGCCGAGGATATCGCTCAGGATGGCGTAGTTCTTACCCTGGTTCTCCGAGATCAGACCCATCGCGATACCGCTGACGGGCTTTTTCATCGGCACACCTGCATCCATGAGGGCGAGGGTGCCTGCACAAACGGTAGCCATGCTGGAAGAACCGTTGGACTCGAGGATGTCACTTACTACACGCACGGTGTACGGGAAATCTTCGGGGATCATGTTCTTCAGCGCACGGCAAGCCAAGTTACCGTGACCGATCTCACGACGGCCTACGCCGCGAGCAGCTTTCGCTTCTCCGGTCGAGAACGGCGGGAAGTTATAATGCAGCAGGAACTTCTCCGTACCCTGGATGAGGGCTTCGTCCACGATCTTCTCGTCACGGCTCGTGCCGAGGGTGACGGTAGAGAGGGACTGTGTCTCGCCGCGGGTGAAGATAGAGGATCCGTGAGGACCGGGCAGATAGCCCACTTCGCACCAGATGGGGCGGATCTCGGTGGTCTTACGGCCATCCAGACGCTTGCCTTCATCCAGCACAGCGCGGCGCATCGCCTCTTTCTCTACATCGTGGTAATAGCGATCTACGAGCGCTGCAACCTCATCGATGTCAATACCGAGTGCCTCAGCGCGGGCAGCCATGTAATCGGCTTTTTCGGTTTTAAAATCTTCTCTAATAGCGCTGAACATCTCCTCGCGGTGATGCTTGTCGGTGTCGGCAGAGGTAGCCTGTGCATAGGCACGAGCGTACGAATAATCGTGCACAGCCTGCTTGAGCTCCTCATCATTGACCTCATGGCAATACTCACGCTTGGTCTCCTTGCCGTACGCCTTCATCATCTCATTGATAGCGAGGCACTGCGGTTTGATCGCTTCGTGTGCGGCCTTGATCGCCTCGAGCATAACGGACTCGGGCACTTCTTTCATCTCACCCTCCACCATCATGATGTTGTCGTAGGTAGCAGCAACCATGAGCTCGAGGTCTGCATGCTCGCATTGCTCGAAGGTGGGGTTGATGACCATCTTACCATCTACGCGGGCTACGCGCACTTCGCTGACCGGACCCTCGAAGGGGATATCGGAGCATGCGAGCGCTGCACCTGCTGCGAGACCGGCGATAGACTCGGGCATGTCGATACCGTCAGCCGAATACATGGTGACGTTGACAAAAGTCTCAGCGTGGTAGTTGGAAGGGAAGAGGGGACGAAGGGCGCGGTCGATCAGACGTGCAATCAGGATCTCATAATCCGAAGCTTTTCCTTCGCGGCGGGTGAAACCACCCGGGAAACGTCCTGCGGACGCAAATTTCTCTTTGTACTCAACAGTGAGGGGCATAAAATCCGTACCCGGCACTGCATCTTTGGCGGAGCAGACAGTAGCGAGAATCATCGTGTTGCCAAGGGTTGCCATTACGGCGCCATCCGCTTGTTTGGCTAACTTGCCTGTCTCCAGTTTGATCACTCGTCCATCGGGGAGAGCGATCTCTTTCGTAACAATATTCATCAGTTTTTTCGTCATTTTGGACGCCGTTTGCGTCCGGTTATATAGTGTTGATTTATATAGACTTGCAAAAATCGTGCAAAGTTACGAAAAATAATTGACATACGCAAAAAAAATCGTATTTTTTTGCGATTTTCTTTACAAAAGCACGATTTCTACCCGGCGATTGAGCTGCCGGTTCTCCTCCGAGGTATTGGGAAGGATCGGATCGCGTTCGCCGCGACCTTCGATCTCGATACGCTCCGGCAGGATGCCGCGATTGACCATCGCCTGCTTGACCTCTTTGCATCGTCCTTCGGACAGGACCTGGTTCGATCGGTCGGAACCGATATTATCAGTATGCCCCACAATACGGATCCGTTGGTTAGGCCGCAGGGTGAGGAAGCGATAGAGCTCGTTCAGCGCAGGTTCGGACGAATCGAGGATATGCGTCTTGCCCGTCGCAAAATAGATCTTATGCAGCACGAAGGACTTGATCTCCTTGGGATTCATCACCACGCCCGGAAAATCGACCGCGGGGATGATCGTATCGTGGAAAGGATGATAATCGACGGCTGTCGCATCGATGGTATAGAAGGGGATGCGATCGTCGAGGAGTGCCGCGATGCGCGCATGGAGACTGTCGGAGGTCGTCTGCAGGATCTTATGGCCCTCGTTATTACGGACTACGATATTCGCTACCACGGGCCGGGCCGTGAACGAATCGGTGACGGTGAAGGTGATACGCGTCTCGGGATAGAGGGCGATCGCGATCGAGTCCTCGTCATGCTTATGATCAAAGAAGAGGGTATCGGAGGTGAAATAGCCGATCTTGGCGGCTGTAGCCCAATAGCGACCGGCCGGGAGGGTGCGATAGACGCGGGCACGCTTGCTATCGGTCGGCTTGTTGATCTTGGGTTTCTTATTCGGCCGTGCAGCGATATCCTGCACCGCGATATGCGTAGCCGGTAGCTTGTCGCCGGTCTTCTGATCGAAGGAATAGACATAGAGCAGGAGCTTATTCTCCTTGATGCGCTTGCGCTTGGCTTTGCGCCGCTGCGCCTCTTTCTTGCGCTCCATCTTGGCCTTGGCCCGGGCGCGCTTCTGCTGCGGCGTAAGCGCATAAAGGGGCTCTCCAAGAATGGAGAGACAGAAGATAAACACTATGCACCAAAATCTATTCATGCTTTCTATTTTATGCGACAGGAGGGTAGTCGCGGGGACTATCCTCCTGTGTGGTCCCACTTGGGCTTGAACCAAGGACCCCCTGATTATGAGTCAGGTGCTACTAACCAACTGAGCTATGGGACCTGCGCTAATTACTTAGCGGCATTCTGATGCGCAGTGATGCTATACAAGCGTAAGCACTCTGCCATCGTGGTTTTGAGTTCCTCCTGCGTCAATTCCGGAATGATGATCTGCTGACCTTCCTGCAGTGCGCTCGGAGCGGGCAGTACATCGCTATTGGCCATGTAGATGTATACCCAACACATGGTGTTGTCATAGTACTGGCGAGCCAGTTTGGCGAGGGTGACACCCTTCTCGGACACGATCGTCTCGTGCTTGCGCTGCTTGTACTGGTTGATCTGCTCCTTGCGTGCGCTTTCGGAGAGCGCTACGGTCTTCACGCTATCGGTAGCTTGTGCTTCCTCTTTCTCGAGGTTCGGGATACGAACGGCACTCGAGTTCTCGATGGTCACAGGCACGTTCTCATCGGTATTCTTCGTATCTTCCTTATCCTGAAGCTCAAGCTTCATGAGCTCGAAGGTCTCTTTGTCCACGAGGTGGATGGATACACGACGGTTAGGTCCGAAGGACTGGTTGCTCTTACGAGCAGCGATCTTACCGATACCGGCGTTGTAGATATGATCCATCGGGATAGCGTACTCTTCGTTCAGTTCTTGGGTCACATTCTTCGCACGATCCTCACCGAGCTTGTAGTTATGCGCCTTGGAAGCCGTGTTATCGCAATAACCGATCACAACTGCATAGAGGGCGTCATCCTCCTCGAGCACCTGACTTGCCTCGAAGATCTTCGTGCGAGCATCCTCGCGGAGATCCGACTTGTCATTATCGAAGTAAACGTTGTAAACGCGAGCGTTCTTCTTATGATAGCCCATCGATTCGCGAACGATGATCGAGTCGTGACGATAGATGATGACCGTGTCATGCGGCGCAACCACCATCGCGTTGGTAGCCGGCTGTGCATCCTGTGCGGCGAGCAGCTTGTCGAACTCGTTGAACGAAGTCATGTTACGCGGGTGCGACTTGGAGACCGCCTCCAGCTTGAATCGCATATAGAGGGTAACATCGAAGATACCGTCGTTATTCTTGGATGCAAACGATCCGTCCGCCAGCTTGTGGTATCCGCGACCGTCCACGTAGTCACGCGTAAAATAAGTATAGTCCGCGCGAATACCGAGGGCGAGGGTACGGTTGAGGTTGAAATCAAAATCCACACCGGCTTGGAGATAACCGATCATGTGGTATTTCTTATCATGCTCCGGAGCTTGCTTGCCATGCGCATTGGTATAACCGGTAAAAGGATCGGTATTCCAGGTGTTATCACGACCATGGGTCGGATTGATCCATTTATCCTTGGATGCATCGTAATACTTATCATCCAAATAATATTTGGAGCGCTGATACCAAGCACCGCCGGCACCCACAAACGGGATGAGGGAGAAGATCTTCTTGTGCGCACGGGGGAAGAAGAGGTTGATCAGGTCCATAGCCAAATAACCTCCTGCCTTGTGCATATGACCGTAAAGAAGCGTATCGGCACTGATCTGCTTACCCTTACCGGTGACGGTATACATGTCATACATGTACTGCACACCGATGGTCCAAACCGGAGTGAAATTATACTCCAGCGCGAGACCGGCAGTAGGCACCGCTACCGTATGCTTAACCAAATTGGGAAAATCGCCGTCGAACGAGTTGAATCCGATATGCGGGATGATACTCCAGTGAGCAATCTTCTCCTGCACACCCTGCTTATTCTGATCCAAATCCCAAGGGTGGATACCCTTAATACGAACAGTATCAGCATCTTGCGCCAACACCAACGAATCTACATCCTGCGCCATCATCATGCCTGCGATGAACAGCGATACTACGATAAGAAATCCTTTTTTCATATATAAAAAGAGACTGTTGTCTACAAAATTCACAATTCAGGGTGCAAAGGTACTGCTTTTTTTTGAAATATGCAAATAAAAAGCGAAAAAAAAATATTTTTTTTAGTCAGTATTGCATATATGGATTTTTTTTTGTAACTTTGCACCGCTATTTGAAAACACACTATAGATTATGGACATTTTAAATCAAATGATTGCGCGTGCGAAAGCAAATCCGCAGCGCATTGTATTGCCGGAGGGCGATGAACCGCGTACGTTAGAGGCTGCTAACATCTTGTTGAAAGATAAGATTGCGCAGCTTATTTTGATTGGTGACCCGGATAAGATCAAGGGCATGGCCGCAGAGAAGGGATATGAGTACATCAAGGATGCGAAGATCGTTGACCCGCTGCGCGACCCGAAGATGCCGGAGTATGCGAACCTGCTGTTCGAGTTGCGTAAGGCCAAGGGCATGACCGAGGAAGAGGCAGCCAAGAAAGCGCAAGATCCGCTGTATCTGGGATGCTTGATGATCAAGGCAGGCGATGCAGACGGAGAGTTAGCCGGTGCGCGTGGTACGACGGCAGACACCATCCGCCCTGCCTTCCAGATCTTGAAGACCAAACCGGGCTGCTCGATTGTGAGCGGTGCATTCCTGATGTTCACCCCGGCCAAGCATCTGGGCGAAGGCGGATTCCTGGTATTCGCAGACTGCGCCGTGAACCCGAATCCCGATGCCAAGCAGTTGGCAGAGATCGCTATCTCGACGGCTGAGACCGCTCGTTCGTTAGGCGGATTTGAGCCACGCGTAGCGATGTTGTCATTCTCGACGAAGGGCAGTGCCAAGCATGAACTGGTAGATAAAGTGAGCGAGGCAACGAAGTTGGCCAAAGAGATGGCGCCGGAGCTGCAGATCGACGGTGAGCTGCAGGCGGATGCCGCGCTGATCGAGAGCGTAGCAGCGACCAAAGCCCCGGGCAGTGCCGTAGCCGGCAAAGCGAACGTGCTCGTATTCCCGGACCTGCAGGCAGGTAACATCGGCTACAAACTGGTAGAGCGCTTCAGCGGCGCAGACGCCGTAGGACCGATCCTGCAAGGTATTGCCGCTCCGGTGAATGACCTGAGCCGCGGATGCAAGGTACAAGATATCGTTCAAATGGTTATAATAACTGCTAACCAAGCAATCAAATAGACCGCTTTGCTGTAAGACCATTTCATTGTAGGACCGCTTCGCTGTAAGATCGTCCTACGGACTGTAAGACATTTAACAAACAAATTTGATATTTATGAAGATATTGGTTTTGAACTGCGGTAGCAGCAGTATTAAATACAAGCTCTTTGAGATGGAGAGCAAGCAAGTGATGGCACAAGGCGGCATCGAGAAGATCGGTTTGCCGGACTCGTTCCTGTTGGTCAAACTGCCGAACGGCGAGAAGGTGAAATTCGAGAAACCGATGCCGGAGCATACCGTAGGTATCGAGTTGATCCTGGAGAAACTCGTTGATCCGCAGATCGGTTGCATCAAGGACCTCAAGGAGATCAACGCAGTGGGTCACCGCGTAGTCCACGGCGGCGAGAAATTCAACAAGTCGGTGCTCATCACGCCGGAAGTGCGCAAAGAGATCGAGCAATGTGTGGACCTCGCTCCGCTGCACAACCCTGCTAACTTGAAGGGTATTGCCGCTATCGAAGCTACCCTGCCGGGCGTGCCGCAAGTAGCCGTATTCGACACCGCATTCCACCAGACCATGCCGGACTATGCATACATGTATGCATTGCCCTATGAATTATACGAGAAATATGCGATTCGCCGCTACGGCTTCCACGGCACGAGTCACCGCTATGTAAGCGCGCGTGTTTGCGAGTTCTTAGGTGTGGATCCGAAGGGCAAGAAGATCGTGACCGCTCATATCGGCGGAGGCGGCAGTTGTACGGCTGTACTGGACGGCAAGAGCGTAGACACCTCGATGGGTCTGACGCCGGTAGAGGGTCTCGTGATGGGTACCCGTGCGGGTGATCTGGACCTGGGTGCAGCGACCTTTATCATGGATAAAGAGCACCTCTCGACCGCTGAGTTCAATAACCTGGTGAATAAGAAATCAGGTCTGCTCGGCGTGAGCGGCGTATCGAGCGACTGCCGCGATATCGAGGCAGCGATCAACGAGGGCAACAAGCGTGCTGACCTGGCGCGTAAGATGTTCATCTACCGCTTGAAGAAATACATCGGTGCGTATGCCGCAGCGATGAACGGTCTGGACATCCTCGTCTTCACCGCAGGTATCGGCGAGAACGACCCGTATATCCGCGCAGAGGTGATGAAGGGCCTGAGTTATCTGGGCATCGAGTTGGACGAAGAGGCGAATAAGGTTCGCGGCGAAGAGCGCATCATCTCCAAGCCGGGCAGCAAAGTAACCGTTTGCCTGATTCCGACCGATGAGGAGCTGATGATCGCTTCGGATACCGAAGCTCTCATTTGAGATTTTAGATTTGAGATTTTAGATTTTTACCATGAATAAACCGATTATTTATCAGCTCTTCCCGCGACTGTGGGCGAACTATAATGAGACGCGCAAACACAACGGCACAAAGGAAGAGAACGGATGCGGTAGGTTTGTGGATATCAACAAGCGAGCACTCAAGGCCATAGTGGACTTGGGTGCTACGCATGTCTGGTACACAGGCATTATCCGTCATGCTACCGCACAATACAACCATCCTGCCATCACCAAAGGTTTGGCAGGTTCGCCTTATGCCATCACCGATTACTACGACGTCGATCCGGATCTTGCGAAGAACGAAAGCAAACGGATGCAGGAGTTTGAGGCACTGGTGAAACGCACCCACGAAGCAGGGCTGGATGTGCTGATCGATTTTGTGCCCAACCATGTGGCGCGCGAATATAAGAGCATGTACAAACCGGCTGGTGTAGAGGATCTGGGCGAAGGCGATCATCCCGAATGGGCTTTCTCGCCGCTGAATAATTTTTATTATATCCCCGGACAAAAGTTCACCATGGATCAGGACCTGCAGGGCTACGAAGAATATCCGGCGAAAGTGACGGGTAATGACTGCTTCAGCAGTCACCCGGGACCCAATGACTGGTACGAGACGGTGAAGCTGAACTACGGCGTACATTATATGGGCGGCAAGGAGAAGCAGTTTGATCCGATTCCGAGTACGTGGGTTAAGATGCGCGATATCCTGCTTTTCTGGGCCGACAAAGGGATCGACGGCGTGCGAGTGGACATGGCTGAGATGGTGCCGGTAGAGTTCTTTGCCTATGCAATCGCAGCGGTGAGAAAGAAACATAAGAAATTCCTCTTTATCGGCGAATGCTACGATCCGGGGCAGTATGACGCATACCTGAAAGCGGGCTTTGATTACCTGTACGACAAAGTGGGTATGTACGACTATCTGCGCGGCGTGATCAGCAGAGGCTGGCCGGCAGAGGGCATCACCCACCAATGGATGCAGCATGGCGATGAACGAATCAAGCATATGCTCTATTTCCTGGAGAACCACGACGAGCAGCGTGTTGCGAGCGGATTCTTCTGCGGCAGCGGTCGTTGTGCCGAACCTGCGATGATCGTAGCGGCGACATTGAACCAATGTCCGGTGATGATCTATTCGGGTCAGGAGTTAGGCGAACGCGGCATGGACATGGAAGGATTCTCGGGCATCGACGGGCGCACGACCATCTTCGATTATTGGGCGATGAAGAGCATCCAGGCCTGGGCGAACAAGGGTAAGTTCGACGGGGCGAAGATGACCGAGGCGCAACATGAGCTCCGGGATTTCTACCAGACTCTGTTGACCTTTACCCGCAGCAGTAAGGCCATCCAGAAGGGTGCCATGTACGATATCACCTATGCGCAAGGCGAGGGTTTTGACAAACGGCAACACTATGCCTTCTTAAGGCATATCAAGGGCGAGACGCTGCTGGTAGTGGTGAATTTCCACGACCGTGCACAGCAGATCAAGGTGCGTATCCCGAACGATGCGTTTGTCTATCTGGGACTGGACGGAAAAGCCCAAGCGACGGCTACGGACATCTTGCGCGGCGGCAAGTACGCGATCGATTTCACGCCCGATCACGAATTTGAAATCACACTGGATGCATGGAAAGGAGCGGTGCTCAAAATTAAGTGATTTTGAGCAATTGAAGATTTGAAATTTGAGATTTGAGATTTTGGAAACATTCAAAGATATACTGCGCTTGACGAGGTGGAGCAATCTGCTCTTCCTCGGAGCGCTGGTATGGGTGATGGAGAAATGGGTAGCCACACCTATCTTAGACCACGCGGCATTCGGCGAACAATTGCCGGGATATTTGCTGGTATTGACGGCGCTGGCGATCGTGCTGATTGCGGCGGGCGGCTATGTGATCAATGACTATTTCGATCTGAAGATCGACCGGATCAACCGACCGGACAGTGTGATCGTGGGACAGAGCATCAGCAAACCGACCGCGATGCGTCTGAGTGTGGGGCTGAGTGCTGCGGGCGTAGTATGCGGCATCATCTGCGCGATACTGCTACGCAGTATGACGATCGGCATCATCTATGCGATCGTACCGGGCTTGCTATGGTTCTATTCGGCCAGTTATAAACGATTGCTGCTGATCGGCAACTTGACGATCGCGCTCTTGGCGGCGCTGACGCCGATGATGGTAGCGATGACGAATGTGGCGCTCTTGCAGGTTCGTTATGCCGCTATCCTGCCCTACACCACTTTGGAGCATGAGCTATACGGCTGGTTAGGCGGCTTTGCGCTATTCGCTTTTCTGCTGACCTGGATACGCGAGATCATCAAGGACATGCAGGATCAGATGGGCGATCGCGAATTCGAATGCCACACCTTACCGATCGTATGGGGCGAGCGATGGACGAAGATCATCGTGACGGGCCTGGTGGTATTGACCATTGCCATCATCGGGCATCTCTGGTATTATATACTCCCCTTCCCGACCGGCTGGATGAGTCTGAGCACACGCTATATCGCTCTGGGCATTGTCACACCGCTGATCGGCGTGATCGGACTGCTCTGGTCCGCCAAGATCCCGAGCGATTACAAAACATGCCAGCAACTGGTGAAATTCACCATGCTGCTGGGCATGCTCTACAGTATCTGTATCCTAAGGGGATTTTAAATTTTAGATTTTTGATTTTTTATTTAAGGGCGATGATCTGCGCCTGTTTATTATTCATGCCGGGCATCGTTCGGCCGACACCTGCGTTGATATACGTGGGGTCGCAAACGATGTAGCGGCGGTTCTTATACGTCAGGTAATCGCCGTTCTGCTCCTCTTTGAAAGCAACGGCTGTTGCCAGGTGTCCGGGGTAGTACAGCAGCACGACATCCAAACCGACCAGATCCCGCACGAGGCGCGAGAAGAGGATGGACCGGTCTTCGCAGTCGCAATACGGATAGAAGAGGGTCTCTTGGGCAAAGAACGCACGGTCCTCTCCCCATACCTCATCATCGTATTTGTATTCAAAAGCGGTTTGTACCCAGTTGAGCAAGATCTCGACTGCCTGCCTGTCGGACATACCTTTGATGTTTTTTTGGAGAGCCGGATAGAGCATATCTTTGACGGATTGCTCCACAGGCGTATTGGCATAAGCGGCCCAGCGGGTGGTAGGCATATCGGAGACGCAAGCCTGCGGATAGGACTTGAAGAACTCAATCATGTTCTTATTCAGGCTGACGGAAGCCGTGACGCCTTTGCGGGAAGAGAGGGTGCGCTTGGGAGTCGGATCCGAAGACAACTTGGGCAGCCGGGCCATCTGGAGAGAGAGGGCACGCTCCTTGTCATACTTGGCCTGACATATATGCATTTGCGAAGACCTGTCACCGGATACGACGTAGAACTTAGCCCCATCCAGTTTGAAATAACGCAAGCTATAGATATCGTAACGGCTGGCCACGAGCATCTGCAGCTTGGAGCCATCCTGACCAAGACGAATCCGATAGCCTGATTGCACCATGAGGAAAGCCTGCACGAGGGTGGAGGTATTGGATACGCCGTAGTGCTTATCGCAAACCTGCTTGAGCATATTCATGTACGCCCAGTCGCCAAGTGCATTCGCACTGCGGGCATCGAGGGCAGTCTTGACTGTGATATCGTATTTGCTATCCGACAATTTGAGCCATGCATCGGCGATCGCATTCTCGCTAAGGGATTTGAGCTGGAGGGCCTCATTCTGCGGGAAGCCGACAGTGATGAGGGTGCCATAATAGGCGATGGTTACGCGTTTGTAGCTCTCCTCCTTGGGCTGTACAGGCGCGATAGGTGCGGGCGCAGGTGTGGGTTCCGGAATGACTACAACAGTCGGCTTGACCGGAATGACCACAGGTTTCGGCGCATTAGGAGCAGGGGTAGGTTCGAGTCCCTTCTGCGGGATGACCAAAGCCTCGATATCCTCTTTGGAGAGAGCAGGTTCTTTAGCCGGTTCCTTTTTAGGCTCTTGGGCTACTTCCTTTTGCGGTTCGGGAGCGACCTCAGGCTCGGGGCTTACTTCGGGTTCCGGGCTTACTTCGGGCTCTTTATACTCGATGGGCTTGACCTCGGGTTCGGGAGCGGGTTCTACCGCTTCTTCCGCCTCGAAAGAAGCCCAAGCCTGCCGCATGAACTCGGCATACTGCTCATTGACCTGTTTGCGGAACGCATCGTATTGGGACTGCTGATCATTTTTAGCCTGTTTGAACTTCGCCAACTGCTGCTGACGAAACTGCTCATAGCTATCTTGTTGGGCAAAAGCCGGCAGCATGAGCATCATGAAGAGGAAAAGGACTGCGTTTCTCATAATGGATGTCGTTTATTGTTTGACAAAATGATAGTGCGACCGATGTGCAATCTCGAGTTGCTCGATGTCGGTGCTATCATTGATTCGGATCCTGTAGCGATGTGCAATGGGCACTTCGGTCAGATCCATGGTGTGATACTCAAAAAGCGTATCTTTGTTCTTGGTCCAGCGAAACCAACCGTTGCCGTGATAAGACAGATCTTCCTCCATGACATCATCCGACTCGTCCCATTCTTTGCCCCAGAACATACCATCCTCGTAGTCATCGTAGTAGACCTTATGCCATTGTTGCTTATCGGCACAGACCCATCGGCCGAGCATGAGGGGATCGGCTTCCGGCGTTTCATCATCGAAATAGATGACCGAGTTGGTAGCATTCTTATTGGTCTCTTCGCCCTCTTGGGGAGCGTTGGCGCGATGCTGCAACCAGAGCGCAGCAACTACTGCGGCTACGATGAGCAGCAGGACAAAAAGAAGTATGACGGTTGGCTTTTTCATAGCGAAAGACGTTTTTTCAATTCAGCATAGACGAGGTGTACTGGAAAACCCATCACATTAAAGTAAGACCCCTTCATACCGGTGCAAGCGACATAGCCGATCCATTCCTGCACGCCGTATGCGCCGGCTTTATCGAGCGGCCGGTATTTAGTCACATAATACGCAATCTCCTCTTCGGAGAGGTCACCAAAGGTGACATCGGTGCAATCGACAATAGTCGAAAGTCGAAAGTCGAAAGTCGAAAGCTTTTCTGCGAATGTGACCCCCGTAAACACTTGGTGCGTCTTGCCACTCAAGGCGCGAAGCATCGCTTTGGCCTCGGCCTCATCTTGGGGTTTGCCCAACATATGTCCCTCAAGCCAGACGATGGTGTCGGCAGTGATGAGGAGTTGGTTCGGCTGCAGTTGGTTCGCATACGCGCGCGCCTTGGCACGCGAGATATAATAAGGTATATCGCCTGCCTGAAGGTCGGCCGGATAATGCTCATCGGCATCGATCGAGACGGCAGTGAAATCCATATCCAATCCTGCCATCAATTCGCGCCTGCGCGGACTCTGTGAACCAAGAATTATTTCCATTTAAAACAGATCGAGTTGCGTATCTTTGGGTTTCTCTATCGTCATGGGGACACCCTCTACCTCAATCGAGGTAGATTGGTCATTGGAGATTGGAGATTGGAGATTTTCTTCTTCCGGCTCATCGATGACCGGCTCGGGCGTTATATCTTCGATAGAAGCGACCTCGAGGGTAGTGACACGTTTGCCTTTGGCCTTGGCGGATTTCTCATCGATGAAATCGGACATGAGGATCTCCAGCGGTTGCTTGGTCTCGTCCGCCAGGATGACCTTGAAGATTGCTTCCTCGCGATCGGAGAGCACGGCAATGCGGGAGTCTTTATCTTCGCCTAAGATCGATTGGATCTTGGCATTCGCGTCATCGAGTTTGAAACGCTTGCCGTAGTAGTATTTGAGTTCCCCATTCCATTGGATGAGCGACCATACCTTATCCGGATCCCATTTCTCTATGCGGAGGATGTTATCCTCAAAATGGGCAGTGAGATCGAAATTGGTGGTATAGTACGACCCGTCGCGGTTGATAACGAGGATACGATCTTCATCCCAGAACTCGCCGAGGTAGATACCGTGCTCGTCATAGTTGACACGCAGCACATCGGGATCGAACCATACCTTCCGGCCTCCGAGGGTGGAATGGCCTTTCTTGCTGAGGGTGATGGATTTGACTTCGAATTTCGTGAGCACGTTGCCTCGCGCGGTGCGGGACTTGACAGCCAATTCGGACAGATCTTTGAAGACCTCGAGTTTCTTCAGATGCAGGGCGGGCTTGAGGGTGACTTTGATGACCTCGGCCTCACCGTTGGGGTTCACCGTGAAATAGACGATCTTCGAGCCCGGTTTGCCTTGCGTGAGGTCATACTCTTTATCTTTGGCCACGCCGGTGATATTGAAGCGCTTCATGAAGTAAGTGCCCTTCTTGCCGTCGCGGTAAACGACATTGTAGATCGTGCGGTCATCGCCGCGCTGGAAGACAGCTATATGAAGGATGTCGGTACCGACAAAGAGCTTCTCGGCTACCTTCATGATCTTATATTTACCATCCTTATGGAAGACGATGATATCGTCGATATCGGAGCAGTTGAAGAGGAACTCATCTTTCTTAAGGCCTGTTCCGACGAATCCTTCCTCGCGGTTGATATAGAGTTTCTCGTTGTTCTCCACGATCGCCTGCACATTGATTGCGCCGAAGTTACGCACCTCGGTGCGACGCGGATAGGCCTCGCCGTATTTCTTCTTGAGCATCTCAAACCAGGCGATGGTATAGTCGGTGAGATGATTGAGGTTTTTCACGCAGGCTTTGATCTTCTTCTCCAGATCCTTCATCAGTTCATCGGCTTTCTTGGAGTCGAACTTGGTGATGCGGATCATGCGGATCTCGAAGAGCTTCTCGATATCCTCGGTGCGCACCTCGCGAATAAGCATCGGTTTGAAGGGCGTGAGAGCGGTATCGACGAACTCGATGAGTTTTTCTTTGTTCGGCGCGTTCTCGTAACCTTCCTGCTTATAGATACGATTCTCAATGAAGATCTTCTCCAGCGAAGTATAGAAATACTTCTCCTCGAGTTCGGATTTCTCGATCTCGAGTTCCCACTTGAGCAGAGATTTGGTATTCTCGCAGGAGAGTTTTAGCAAGTTGCTGACGGAAGTGAAGATCGGTTTTTTATTCTCCACCACGCAGCAGTTGGGCGAGACATTGATCTCGCAGTCCGTGAAGGCATAGAGGGCATCGATCGCTTTGTCGGAGGACGAGCCCGGCGCGAGTTGCACTACGATACGCGCCTGATCGGCCGTGAAGTCATCGATCTTACGAATCTTGATCTTGCCTTTCTGGTTCGCCTTAAGGATGGTCTCAATGATCTTGGAGGTAGTGGTACCGAAGGGGATCTCGGTGATGACAAGGGTCTTGTTATCATCGGCCTTGGTGATACGCGCACGAATCTTGACCGACCCGCCTCGCTCCCCGTCGTTGTACTTGGTCACATCGATGACACCGCCCGTCGGGAAGTCGGGATAGAGCGCAAATTCCTGACCACGGAGATAGGCCAGCGATGCATCACAGAGTTCGTTGAAGTTATGCGGCAGTATCTTGGAATTCAAACCGACCGCAATACCTTCTACGCCTTGCGCCAGAAGAAGGGGAAACTTAACAGGCAGGTGGATAGGCTCGTTCTTACGTCCGTCGTAGGACTTCATCCACTCGGTAGTCTTGGCATTGAAGACGGTCTCGAGGGCGAACTTGGAAAGGCGTGCCTCGATGTAACGGGGAGCTGCCGCACCGTCACCGGTGAGGATATTGCCCCAGTTACCCTGGCAGTCAATGAGCAGATCTTTCTGACCCAACTGCACGAGTGCATCTCCGATAGAAGCATCTCCGTGCGGGTGGTACTGCATGGTCTGACCGACGATATTCGCTACCTTGTTGTACTTACCGTCATCCACCTGCTTCATCGCATGGAGAATACGGCGCTGTACAGGCTTCAGACCATCCTCGATCGCCGGCACGGCACGCTCCAGTATCACATACGAAGCATAGTCCAGGAACCAATCCTGGTACATGCCTGTAAGATGATACTTCACAGCATCATTGAATCCGCCTTGTCCTGCCATGAATCAGTTATCCCTTCTTATTGATGAAGATATATGCCAGGATACCGCCTACTTCCAGAACCAACGCACTGATCAACAGCCAGTTCTGCGGAATGGCATATTTGTAGATCACGAGGCACAGAACGCCTAACAACAGGAGAACAACTCCCAAATACTTTAAAGAATTCATCTTATTATTTATGATTTATGGTTTTCCATTCACGATTCCATTGGAATCGGCTGCAAAGTTACAAAAAATTTTGCATATATGCAAATTTAATTGCGATTTTGCGTATTATTTTTCTTTTTTGCCGCCTGACGCTGTCTTTTTCGCTTGCGTGCCTCGCGTCGCCGCTGTGCCTGACGGGCAGCCCGCTCTTCGGGCGTAAGGTGCGGAGGAGGCTCAATCCCCTGTTCGCGCAGACGCTGATCCTGGATCTGCTGCTGGTGCTCGATCATCCGCTCTTTCTCTTCGCGCTTGAGCGACTCCACTTCGTTAGCCGGCAGGGGCTCATGCGCCAGCAGATCTTCGTAGATCAGCAGCGTCGCCCAGGCATCGGTAGAGGCATAACGGGCTTGCTCGGGAGTGAGGTGACAGTTCTCCCAATTGGTGAGTTGCTGGGTCTTGGAGATCTTTTTGCCGAAACAGATGGCGAAGATCTTCTGCAGGCCAAGATCCAGGATGCCGTATTTAGCTACCATCGACTGGATATCGACACAGTTGGCAGGCGTGAAATTACGCCTTCTTCGAAGGCCGTTGATATCATCGCGAAAGGCAAGACCGACCTTGCATATCTTAGGGTCGGCAAAGATATCCGCAAGGGCTTGCGGCATGCCTACATGGGTGAGACGGAAGAGATAACAACGCTCATGCGTGGCAACTTGCACGAGGGCAGTGGGATAATGGGTACCCCGCTGAAAACTCGGCCGTGCCTCGGTGTCGACACCGATGACCGACTGCTTGGCCAGATAGGCGACGGCATCAGCCACCTGCTCTTCGCGATCGATGACGATGACCTCCCCCTCGAAAGCCGCAAGGGGCATGAGCTGGAGCAAGTCCTTACTGATATGTGTTGTCTGATATCTCATGCAATGCGCGCATTACGGCCAAAATTTTACGTCCCCAATGGGTCTCAAACGCCTCGTGACAAAGGACGACAGCATCGTGCATGACGGGCTCGTCTCCCGTCTGGAAAGCCGCAGCCAAGTCCTTGAGCTCCTGATAGATATCGGCTATTCCTTCGGATATATAGGCAGTCTGCACCTCGTCCGTATAGACGCCCTGATCGACGAACACATCGAGGTAGGCATCATCCGGGCCGAGCAACTCGCGAACACCGACGAGGGCGAAGTTATAATCCTCCTCCGTGACGAAACGCTGGGGGTCCTCCTCCATGACGGTTTCGGCAGGCTCCAAGAGCCGGGTACGCAGATAGAGGACAGGCAACAGGCGAAGCATCTGCTCAATCCACTCGCGACGGTCATGCTCCGCAGCCTGCTCGACCAGCAGGCAGGTCTGCGCCGCGGCGGTGACAAAAGCGATGGTGCTATCCTTATAAATGAAATTTTTCATCTCCATGGGGTACGTATTTTCCAAAAAATCGCGCAAAGGTACAAAAAAATTTGCATATATGCAAAATTATGTGTAACTTTGTGCCCAAAATTGTCAAAAAACATACGATTTCTTATGAAAGTAATCAATTTATCCGAGCAAAACAGCGTGCTCAATCAGTTTCTCCGCGAGATCCGCGACGTGAATATCCAGAAAGACCCTATGCGTTTTCGCCGCAATATCGAGCGTATCGGTGAGGTGATGGCCATCGAGGTGAGCAAGACCTTGCAATATGAGCCGACCGAGGTACAGACTCCGTTGGCAAAAGCGACCGTGAATACGATCGCGGAACCGCTGGTGCTGGCTACTATCCTGCGTGCCGGTATGCCGCTTCATCAGGGTTTTCTGCATATCTTCGACCGCGCAGAGAATGCCTTCTTGAGTGCCTATCGTCGTGCGAATGAAAAGGGTGAGTTGGAGATCGTAGCGGAGTACATGGCTGCGCCGATGATTGACGGCAAGACCCTGATCGTGGCCGATCCGATGCTGGCTACCGGTATGTCGATGGAAGTGGGCTATCTGGCCTTGCTCAAGCATGGTACGCCGCGACATACGCACCTGTGCTGCGCAATTGCGACACCGCAATCCATTGAATACATGCGCCGCACGCTCAACGACCGCGAGGATGTGACGCTCTGGTGCGCGGCGGTTGATCCGATCCTGAACGAGAAGAAATATATCGTGCCGGGGTTGGGTGATGCCGGTGATCTGTGTTATGGAGTCAAAGAGCACCTGTCCGATCGTTAAATTGAAATCGCATATCGATTTTATTCCGGCGATACTGGTAGCCGTTGTTATCGCAATCGCGAGCCTGTGGGAGAACCCGCAGATGCCGAAAGCGATTACGATCAGCGACCTGCTGATACACGGGGTCATGTATTGCGTGTTGGCAGCCACGATGATGGTGCCGGTAAGCAAACGATATCCCGCGCGCACGATGCCTTATGTATATGTATGCGTGAGCGCAGTTGTGTACGGGGTGCTGATGGAAGCGCTACAACGATTCTGCACCCTTACCCGCACCGGTAGTATGGACGATGTCTATGCGAATCTGGCGGGCGCAATAATCGGTGTACTTATCATTGCTATATGGCGAAAGATCCATTATATGAAATAGCACTAAGCATGCAGTTGCACACGAAAGTGCGCAAGCAGTTGGCTATGGTGGAGCAGTATGGTTCGGCCGAAGCGGCGTGGCATGCATTGGAGGAAGCCGGCAAGCCGGAGACTCTGGAGCGCGCCAAGCGGGAACTGGAGTGGATCGAGAAACACGGGATCCGCGTATGGACATCCGATGATCCGGACTATCCCTACCGGTTAAGGCAATGTATCGACCGCCCGCCGGTGCTATACGGGAAGGGAAACCTGAACCTCTCTGACGGGCATTTCGTATCCATCGTTGGAACGCGACGCGCATCGGAGCGGGGAAAGGAGTTGACGACCAAATTAGTGCAGGAATTGCATGAACAACTCGAGCAAGTGACCATCGTCAGCGGCGGAGCCTACGGCATCGATATCGCGGCTCATCGGGCAGCGATGGACTGCGGGATACAGACGATCATCGTGCCGGCGCATGGTTTGGATCGGATCTATCCGCAGGTTCATAGACCGGACGCCGTGCGAGCCTTGGGCAACGGAGGCCTGCTGACCGAGTTTCCTTCGGGCACCGATCCCCTCGCCCCCTATTTCCTGCAACGCAATCGGATCGTAGCGGGTTTGGCGGATGCGGTAGTGGTAGTGGAGTCGCGTGAACGGGGCGGCAGTCTGAGTACGGCGCATATGGCGCGCGACTACGACCGCGAACTATTCGCATTCCCCGGCAGACCCAGTGACCCTTCTTCGATCGGGTGCAATAACCTCATTCGCGCCAATAAAGCGCAGTTGATCGATAGTGCAGAGGACCTGATCAAAGCGATGGGATGGACCACACGCAATGCGCCGCAACAGAGTCGGCAGATGCGTATGGTGGGTTTATACGACCATTTGAGTCGGGAGCAGCAAGAACTGATGCAGATCCTGCAGACGGCCGAAGACGGCATGCATATCAACCTGCTGGTGATGCAGACAGAGCGCGAATATAGCGAGATCTCTTCGGACCTGATGATGCTCGAGATCGAAGGATTAGTCAAGTCGCTGCCGGGAGGATTCTATAAGACCACTTCGTTATAGGACCGCTTCGCTGTAAGATACTATCAAAAAGAGACGCCCGAATGGACGTCTCTTTTCGATTAGCGAGATTCGCTTATTTTACCAATTGACCTTGTGCATTGAAGATCTTCTCGCCCTTGATGATCAGGATCTGACCATTGCGAACGATCTTAACGGCCTTACCGGCTGCCATGATCTCGTCAAGTGCGGTCGGGTTTGTCGGGAAGGTAACGGTCAACTTACCGGATGCATACTCATAGGTGAAGGTATAGCTACCCGGAACGATGTCGCCATCACCCATAGAAAGTACGATGTTATCACCCTCGTAGGTCAAACCTTCTACATGATTCCAACCATTGTTAATCATGTATTTTCCTTCGTCTCCATGCGCCTTACCAAGCCATGCGCCTTCCAGAAGAACCTTGAACTCATACCACCATCCTGTCAGATTCAGCGTAACACTTGCACTCAGATGATCCTCAGCCGGAGTCATATCAATAGCGTCTGTTTCTGCTGTCCATCCGTTAATACCGATCAATTGAACAAGAGCAGGAACAAATGCACCTTCTACTTTGAATACCTCTTCGGTGTAGGTAACGGTCACATTACCTGCCTCTGCGAGTACGAAGCATACATTGCCGTCTTGATCCTTATACAACTCTGCAGCTCTTGTATCAGCTGTCAAAGCATCAAAGCCGATCCAGTCGCCATCAACCACCTTGAATTTGTAGCTGCCTGCAGCGAGATTCTCGAAGGTATAGCTGTCTTCGAAGACTTCGATGCTTGGAGCCCAATCGGTCATAGAACCTGCGATCTTGAACTTCGGCTGTGCCGGAGCTGCCGGGAAGGTAACTACGAGTGTGCTATCTGCATAGGTCCAAGTGAAGATATATTCACCTTCTGCATCAGCATTGAATGCGAAATTAGGCACTTCGCCTGTCGCGTTGACATGATCAGCATGGTTCCAATCGCGGTGGATGAGATATTTACTACCTTTCTCTCCGGGGAGACTTAGCCACTTACCATCCGAAACGATCTTGAATTCGATTGTATCTGTTACACCAAGCGTGATCTTGAAGCTTGCGCTCAGGCTATCCTCTGCCGGAACAAAGAGGTTCTCCGGCCAATTCCAACCATTGAAGTTAGCGCCAAAACCTACAACCGGCAGTTGCGGAACATACTTACCTACCATAATGGCGGTTACTACGCTGTCAGCCGGATTGAACGAGAAGAGGAGCGTGTCGTTAACGTCGAACTCGGCACCTGCGATCGGGCGTACGCCTTCTTCCTCAACGGTGTTGCTATAGAACATGTTGTTCTCGTCATCCGCCTTGTCGTTGATGTTGATACCGATGCCTTTGTAAACGATGGTGTCAGTCAGCCAGAGACCTTCTTCCCCAGTCATCTTAACCCATGTCCATGCATCTGCATACTTAGCATAGTACTCCTTAGCCGGCTCAATATATTCCGGGAAGATGATTGCAAGAGAGTCATTAGCAAAGTACCATTGGATGGTATATTCACCATCTTGGTCGGCCTCGAAGGTCATGTTGGCATTCTCGTTACCGCTAATACCTGCAACGCCCGGGAAGCCGCGATGGAAGCGATAGCCATTCGAACGATACTCACCATTGATGATGAACTTGAATTCATACGTATCTGCGCTGATGTTCTCAACGGTGAGCGAAGCATAGGTCTTGTCATCAGACAGAACGAACGGAATCTCATCGCCCCAGTCGTTCATCGAACCACGTACTGCTACGGTCGGATCAGGAGCAGGAGCTACATAGAAGTTACCGATGAGTTTGAATACTTCGGGTTGCTCTTCAGCAGCCGGGATATAGATGACGGTCACTTGACCAGCCTCAGCGAGTTGGAAGCCGATGCTGTGGTTTTCATACTCGTCCACAAGTTCCTTCAAACCGGCAGCAGTGTCGGTGAGGTGACGGAAGTCACGATGGTTCTCCCAAGTGCCCTCAAGCGAGAGTCGCATGATATAGTCCACACCAGCCTTGAGGTTCAGCACGGTCGTATCCTTGAAGGAAGCGATAGCGTCCGGCGTCCAAGCCTTGTCTGCCGTTGCGCCTGCATCTACTACAAATGCAGAGTCACCGATGAGGTAGTAGTTAGCTACCGGAGCAATATAGAAGTCACCCTCTACTTTGAACTCTGTTGCATTGTAAATAACGGTTACCTCACCTGCCTCAGCGATATTGAAGCAGATATTGGTGTCGTCATCGGTAAAGAGACCATAAGCGGTGTCGGTCAAAGCCTCCATGCCAAGCCATTGTTCAGCAGGCGTGATGAGTTTAAACTTATGGAAACCGGCAGCGAGGTTCATAACGAGCGTGTCGGAGAAGGACTCCAATGCGCCGTTCTTGCCCCATGTAGGATTGCCTTCGCCTACGATATCTTCATTACCGGTGATGTAGAACTTCGGCTGTGCCGGAGCCTCCGGGAACGTAACAACAAGCGTACTGTCTGCATAAGTCCAAGTGAAAGTATATGCGCCCTCTACATCCGTGATGAGTTTGATGTTGTCACCGGTGTTGATCAAATCAAGATGATCTACGTGATTCCAATCACGGTGCATCGTATAAAGATCGCCGTCACCGGCTTTGGAGAGCCAATTATCGTCGGAAACGACCTTGAGTTGATATTGATCGATGCCGAGGTTAAGAGTCACACTTGCGCTAAGGCTGTCCTCTGCGTTTGCCATGAGAACAGGCTCTTCCCAAGAGGTCAGCGAACCTGCGAGCTTAACAACCGGCAGCACGATCTCTACGGGAGTGTCACCACCTTGGTTCTTCGGATAAATCGTAATAGAAGTCAAGAAGAAACGACCTTTGTTTGCTTTCGTTTGAACGATGTCGATTGTAGAAACTTCACCTGTCGGTTTCCAAACTTTATCTTCGAATACCAACTTACCAGCAGAAAGCGTGAAAGCTGTACCATTAACAGAGAATCCTTCACCACCCTCTGAAGCAGCATACATTGCTGCGCGGAATACAATCGAATCCACTTCTGTCGGATTAGCGAGTGTGAATTTCAACTCACCAGCAGCCGAAGAGGAACCCAGTTTCAAGTTCGAGAAGATAGAATCGTTACCTTCTTTGTACTTACGACCGGCGTACACTTGTGTTCCGGTGTTTACAGTACTTACATACTGTTGACTTGCTGCATCAAAAATAGCCTCAACGGTGTTCAGCTTTGCGCTACCGTCACCAGTTGTACTGTTGTAATAGGTAAAAGTTAACTTGATAGCGCCGCTCTCATCACCACCGACACTTGCTTCCGGCAGAGTGGTAGCTGCACAAATAATGGGTTTGTCGGTCGCATTAATCTTGGTGTTCGGATAATAAACCAAAATGTAATAGTCACCCGACTGCCAGCAATAGCAGTTGTCCTGGCCATAGTCACCAATGTTGGTAACATCTGTACTGTTGAAACCTGCCTGCACATAAGTCCAGCCGTAGTCCCAACTGTCCTCAGATGTAGCAATCTTGAACTGGTTCGCATTGTTGGATGATTGAATGTACTCGTACAAACCATCGGTACTTTCCGTCATCGCAGTAGCGCCCCAACTGTTGTCTCCTCCCCTATACCAATAGGAGTTGGCAAACATAGCCGCGCTAAATGCAACCATCATCAATAAAGAAAGAATTTTTCTCATGATTTTAGATTTTTAGTTAAACAATATTGTTAATTAGTTGTATTATATACAAAATCGACTGCAAAGTTACAAAAAATATTTTATATGCGCAAGAAAAAAAATCATTTTTTCTTCATTTTTTTAGTTTATATTCTATTTTAGTCGTTTTTTGAGGCCTTGCTTAGGTCGTCGTTAGGTCGTTCTCGGGACATGATCCCGTGATGGTCCCGTTTATCACTCGACATTGACTCGAGAATGACTCGAGAAAGACTCGACAAAGTCTTGGAAAAAAAAGAGGGTCACCTCACTCAGAAGTGTCCCTCTCATTATGATCATCGATCCGGATTAACGAACGATAGCACCCTGTGCGTTGAAGGTCTTATTGCCCTTCAGGATCAACAGCTGACCATCGCGAACGACTTTCGCAGCCTTACCTGCTGCAACAACCTCTGCGATACCTTCCTCCTTAGCCGGGAAAGTAATAGCCAACGTGTTGGTTGCATACGTCCAAGTGAAAGTATATTCACCATCTACATCGGTAGTGAGTACGAGGTTACCGGAACCGGCTACGACCTCTGCAGACGGGTTCTCACGGCTGAACTGTGCGCCATTAGCAGTCCAGTTGCCCGAACCACCGATACGCATACCGAACTCATAGCGATCAGCAGCCAAGGTCAGCGTCAGCGATGCACTTGCTTTATCCTCTGCGATCGTAAAGTTCTCGGTATCTTTCCATCCATCTTTAGTGAAGTCACCGTGCATAGCTACAGACGGGGTAACATCAGCATCTCCGGTCTTGGTTGCTTCTGCACTTACTACATTACCTTCCGGATTGAAGGTGATAGTGATGGTATAACTACCGCTCTCGGCAATAGCGAGCACATAGTTGTCTTTCGGATAGTTAACACTCCAGCTATGATCCTGTGCAACTTTGAATTCAACATTACCAACCGGAAGTTCGAGGTTTTCCTTCTCCCACTTGTACGTATTATCCTCTTGGAGTTCCATGTCGTTAGAAGTATTAGTAACATCCCAAGTGGTACCAAATACATATGCATTGTCACCTGCAACAGTGTATGTGTGCGATACTGCCGGATAAGTAACAACAAGCGAGCTGTCAGCAAAGGTGTAGGTGAAAGTATATTCGCCTGTTACATCCATAACCAACCAGAAGATCTCGTCGTCACCAACTGCTACGTGGTCAACCGGACTGAGGGTATTGTTCTCGCGTGTGAAGGTGAACGGATTACCCTCAACTCTTTCAGAACCCATAGCCACACCATCTACCAACAGCTTGAATGCATGGCCATACTCTTGCGGCATCTCTGCGAGGTCGAGTGTCAACGAAGCAGATGCTTTGTCTGCAGCAGCAACAAATTCACCCTTGCTACCATCCCAACCGTTCATACCACCGATGAGTGCAATGCTCGGCAGTACGGGTTCCGGAGTCTCAGCAGCTTGGAAACCGAAGCCATAGAAGTTCATCGAACCAGAATAACGTACAATTACAGAACCGGCAGCAACAGGTACAGATACGTACGGGAATACTTTAACTGTACCCTCACCCTCTACAACTTCAATAGCTTGTGCATCCATAACGATTTCTTTGTAGAGCGTGTCATTACCTTGGAGGATAAAGAGAGCTCTATCAGTAGCTGTACCCGAAGCAGAACGCGGAGCAACGCGGAGCGTACCAGCTGCCGGGATATTCAAAGAGAGGTAGTTCTTGTCAGAACCGGAAGCACCACCCGATTTCAGACGGGTCCGATACATCTGATAAGCCTCAGCAGTACCAAAACGGCAAGCGTTGGAATCGATAACCATCTTGTTACCGGAATCATAAATCGTAGCGGAGAACTCGCTGCCTTCAGCAGCAAATACTTCGTTCTCTGCAAGCTCATCTGCAGTCTTAGCCGCTCCAATTACGATATTTGCGAAAGGATCAACCGGCTCTTCGCCATAAACCGACCAAACACCATCGCAGCCCGGGTCGCCCCAAACAGCGGTTTCAGAGGTAATGGTAAACAGGTTCTTGTCATCCGTCGGAATTAACTGGTCACCCGTCTTTGCACCAAAGTCAGCAACGTCACCTTCGCCATTTACGCGGGTAAAGATGCACATGTGGTAAATCTCAGTATCCAAATCAAACGACCAAACATCTGTCGTACCCTCAACCAGCGTCATACGCTCTCCGGGCCAGGCAGCTTTCGGATCACCATTGTCATTCCAAGTGTAGATACCTACAGCTGCGCCGTCAGCAGTCCACCAGGATTGACTCATTTCACAATAGATAGTCTTTGCAGACAGGCTGAATGCAGCCATCATTGCCACAAAAAGAGAAAAAAGTTTTTTCATTCTTTTAGATTTTTTAGTTAAACATATTGTTGATTATTTGTATTATTTACAAAATCGACTGCAAAGATACAACATTTTAATGATATATACAAAAAAAAGTGTATTTTTTTGTCATTTTTGTAGATTTTTTACCTTTTCCAGCGCACGGACTCCGTCAAACAGCGGGAATCGGGTGCTATCCACAGATCCCACTCCGCCTTGTCGGTTGCAAACCAAACACGGCTCTTCATGCCTTCATGCGCCTCGTGCCAATAACCCAGATCTTCCGATTTGAGCGTAAACTCTACCCTACGAGTCTCGCCGGCAGGAATGAAGATTTTTTGGAAGCCCTTGAGTTCCTTGACCGGTCGCGCCAAATCACCCGAACGCTGATGGATATAGAGTTGCGGGGTCTCATACGCATCCACCATCCCCATATTCGTGATCTCGCACGAAAGCGTAGCCGACGACAAATGCAGCGCGATAGTGGGTTCGCTATACTCAAACGTGGTATAACTCATTCCATACCCGAAGGGGAAGAGGGGTTCAACGGGCACATCCAACCAATACGACGAAGCACCGATCGAGAACTGCTCGCAGCCCACGGGGATATCATCGATAAACAACGGGTTTTCGGCGCACGGCCGACCGCAGTTGAGTCGATTATAATAGAACGGGATCTGCCCCACCATCCTTGGGAAAGTCATCGGCAAACGTCCGGATGGAACGGCTTTACCCGTTAACACATTCGCGAGTCCAGGACCTGCCATCGTACCTCCATGGAAAGACCATAGTACCGCGTCCGCCAGTTCTGTCTCTTCCCCGATCGTCAGCGGCCGACCTGCCATCACTACCAATACCAGCGGTTTACCGGTTGCCTTCAATGCCTTGATCAGTTCTGTCTGCGCGCCCGGTAACGAGATATCCGCGCGGCAACGCGCCTCACCGGACAAGATCGCCTCCTCGCCGCAGAAACAAACGATCACATCGCAGCCCTTTGCCGCGTTTACTGCTTTCGCAAAACCCGCATGGGACTTATCGCGACTATAGGTGAGACCGGGTTCGTAAACAATTGGTGATTGGTGATTGGTAATTTGTGATTTAAGCGCCTCCAAAGGCGTCACGCTATGTGTAGGTTCGCCGTCAAAAATCCAAGTACCGAGTTGTTCTTTCTTCTGGTCCGCCAAAGGTCCGGTCACTAGAATGTTTAATGTTGAATGTTGAATGTTTAAGGGTAAAATGCCGTTATTCTTGAGCAACACGGTCGATTGCTCGACCATCTCGGTCGCCAAGTTGAGCGCTTCGGGTGAATAGGCAAGTTCTGCGTCTTCCGGCACGTAGGGATTCTCGAACAAGCCGAGCCGGTATTTCATTCGAAGCACCGAACGCACGGCCTCATCGATCTGCCGCTCCTTGATCTTGCCTTCCTTGAGTAAGTCCGCCAGATGATCGGTGTAGAGATTGCCCTGCATATCGATCTCCATACGGGCATTGATACAGCGCTCCGCCGCTTCTTTGCGATCGGCACAGAGGCCATGCGGAATCAAGTCCATACCCGAACCCCAGTCGCTGACCAGTACCGCGTCCGATTTCCATTCATCGCGTAAGATATCGATATTGAGATGCTTATTCGCCGAAGAAGGCAAACCGTTGATCGTATTGAAGGAACACATGATCGACATCGATCCGGCATCCAAAGCGGCTTTGAAAGGCGGCAGATAAACATCACGCAATTGAGTCTCCGGAATCCAAGTCGCATTATAATCGCGTCCACCTTCCGATGCCGAGTACCCCGCAAAATGCTTCACACAAGCGGCCAAGTCGTGCGATTGGTACCCGCGTACGACCGCAGCAGCCATCGTGGAAGCCAGGTAGGTGTCTTCGCCGTAGCCTTCTGCAACGCGTCCCCATCGAGGATCACGCGCCACATCAACCATCGGCGAGAACGTCCAACGGATTCCGGCCGAAACGGCTTCATCGGCTGTCATCGCGGCTGCCTGCTCCGCCAAGCCGGGATTCCAACTCGCGCCTTGTCCCAGCGGAATGGGATAGATCGTGCGAAAACCGTGAATGACATCGCGCGCCATGATCAGCGGAATACCGAGTCGTGATTCTTCCACGGCCATGCGTTGCAAGCGATTCGCTTCCGCTGCGCCTACGGCGTTGAGCACCGAACCTACCCTGCCCTCACGGATCAAAGCCTCTTTGGCTTCGGTGTCATAGGTAGGGTCGAGTTGGTTCAATTGCCCGATCTTCTCCTCCAGCGTCATACGCGAGAGCATATCCTCCACAAAACGATCTTCGGGATTCTTGGGCGTGCAGGCGCAGAGGAAAAGGAGAGGGATATACAGCAGTTTTTTCATACTTTATTGTTCCAAAGCATCAATGCCCGCAGTGAGGGCAAAGAGCGTCACATTCCAGTTAATCGTAACCTCATTCGAAGCATAACTCGGTTGCTCATCCAGATAACTCTCATCAGCCGATACATTCTCCGGATATTGCACACCGTCTGTCTCCGTGTCTTGGCGCATGCGGTTAGGTCCGCCGGCCAAGAATCCCGGATGCGTCCCTTTCGGGTGTGAATAGGAGAGACGATGATGCGGGTGAGAGGTCGGTTTGGCCCCAAATCCCGTGACGTAGCAATATCCCGTCGCGTTCTGGCCCAACATGTTATTCAGGCACCGCTCGGCATTGATGCGGTATGCCTCCTTGCCCGTCAGACGATAGGCATAGAGACACTCGACACCGCGCCAACAACAGCCCTCTGAGTTGCAACCCCAGAAGAAATCTTCTTCCCGATTGCCATAAGGCGCTTTATGCACGGAGTGCGTCTCAGCCTCCTCCAGATAGGGCTGTAAGTGTTTCTCCAACTCATCGGTAAACAGTCGTTGCGCTACCGAATTCAGCTCTACCGGATGCATCAACCACTCCAGATGCGCCAACTCGGCCACATTACCCCATACCGCCGGTATATATTCTATGGGTTTCTGCGCAAAAGCAATCTCGCGATAGTTCCGATCCCCGGTCAATAGGTACAACTCCGTAGCGGCCCAGTAGAACTCATCCCGCACATCGAAATCATCGTATGCGCCGGTCGTGATCGCCGGTTCAAACTCCTCATTCATCTTCGGCTGGTCATAATAGACTTCAGGATGCTCTTGCGCCCATACGAAAGCACGGATAGCCGCCTCTTTGGCTTGCGCACAGAAGTTCGGATCATAAGGTGCATAAACCCGCGCGGCAAGCGCCATCGTGGCTGCAAAATCCAAAGCTGCAGCGGTAGTCTTGAGTACTACATACCGCGGTTTCTGGCACTGGTCAGGACGGATGAATCCCTCGAAGTTGGGTTCAGTCAATTTATGATAGACTCCGCCATCCAGGTCCTGCATGGTCATCATCCAGCGAATGTTATACATCGCCTCAGCGAGCATGTCCGGCATAGTCGAACCGCTCTCCGGGATATTGAGATCGAGCGCATCGAAATACGCCTTATTCATCTCATAGGCCATCAACCATACGCCCATCGTATACCCCGAATTGACGATATACTTGTTATAATCACCGGCATCGTACCAACCGCCCGGAGACGAGATGATCGTTCCTTCGGGACGCTCTGCCGTCGCGGCCGAAGCATGCACGATCACCTGATCATCCGGATGACCGGCCTTGCGGGTGTACCCCTCCGCATAGGGTTCTACGATATCCATAGACGCGCGTTGATAATAGAACGCGCGCAGGGCCGCGCGAGTGAGCGCACGGTAGGGATGGTTACGAATTGAAAATTGAAAATGGAAAATGGAAGATTCTTTTTTCACACAAAGCTGATACTCCCCCTTCTCCGTCAAGTCCGAGAAATCGACGATCTGGCGGAACTTACCCGACACAGGATTGATCATTGTCTCCGAAGCCATCCCACGCCAAACCGTATCACCATTCTGCGCCAATATGAATACTTTGCAAGGCGCAGAATGAAGCGAATCCACATCGATCGTAGCCGTCTTCTCCTGATGCGGGGCAAAACCCACTTGGTTCATACGGATCTCGGGTGTCGGCTTATGCCGACAGCCCGTAAGACCAAGGACCGCTACGCTAAAAGACAAAAGACAAAAAACTATTCTTCTCATATCCATTATTTCTTTAATGGGAATTTATATGCCAAATAGGTCATAATCAAGGCAATACCTGCCGGGAAGAGGCTGAACAATGCCCAAACCATCGTACGCACCGACTCTTCATCGAGGATCGTAACAATGGTCTCACCGGTTTCCATATTTGTCTCCGAAACCAAACCGGCTACGCCCAGCAACAAGGCGATCAGACTGCCGGAGATCGCTCCGCCGAGTTTCTGCGCCATCGTTCCGGAAGAGAAGATAAGACCGGTTGAACTTGTTCCGTTCTTCTCCGTCGCATAGTCTGCCACGTCCGCGTACATCGACCACAATAGCGGCGAGTACAAACCCGCGCCGATGGAGGTGAGCACCGATACTCCAACCATCAACCATATATATGCCGCGTCCATCGGAATCAGGAAATAACAAGCCGAGCAAACGCAACAGATCACCGATGCCCACACGAACGCCATGCGTTTGGAACCCACCCAACGGGTGAAGGCCGGACTGACAGCGCCGAAGAGCATACAGGTCACTTCGCTGAAGGCCATGAAGACCGTATAGTTGATAATGAACTTACCAATCGTCACATCGCCGCCGAGACAGTACGTGATCATATAACCTGCCGCTGCATATCGAAAACCGTTGAAGAAATTCGTGCATATCGCTACCAGCGTCATGTATATCCAAGGCTTATTGCGGAATAGGTCCACATACTGCTTGAAGCTGAATTTCTCCGCACGAACGGGTTTATGGCGCTCTTTGGTCAATAAACCGCACGTCATAGTCATCAGCATGGCCAATAAACCAAAACCTGCGCCCAAGACTGCATACTGATGTTGCTCCGTACCTCCGATCCATTTCTGCAGATAGGGGAAGGACAGCAAGGTCACAAAACCCATCGCGTATGCGCCCACCATACGGAAGGCGGAGAAGCGGTTCTTCTCGTCATCATCGGTCGTCATCACATCCAGTAATGAACCGTACGGCACGTTCACCATCGTGTAGCACGCCATCATCAGCAGATAGAAACTATATGCCCAAATACGCTTGCCTACAGGCCCCAAGTCCGGGGTGAAGAGCAGTAATGCAAAGACCAAACCGAAAGGTATCGAACCGAAGATCAACCACGGCCGATAGGTGCCCCAACGGGACTGTGTGCGGTCGGCGATCGAGCCCATCAGGGGATCCGTCACTACGTCGAACATACGGGCTACTAACATCAGCGCTGCTGCGTCCGCAAAGGTCAAACCGAACACATGCGTGAAGAACAGCGGGAAAGCGATGGACATGATCTTCCAGGTGATACCGCCCGAAGCGGCATCACCCAGTGCATATCCGATTTTTTCTCGTAAAGGTACCATTATTTATACGCAATTTTGGTTATATTCAAACCCCAGCCTACAAAACTCATCTTACCTATAGACTCCAGTATCTCCTTATCCTCCTGTTCAAAGATAAAGACATACGGACTATGCTGTTCTCCCATCTGAACGTCCGACAAGATAAGATGATCCCAATCTGTGATAACACGCAGGAGTTGATACTCATCCCCTCCATTATATCTCGGATCTCCAGAAGGCCAGATCTCAAACTCCACATAGATCTTTGCGTCTACCGCTACATCTTGCATCTGCTCTTTGGTAAATTCAATATTATGCTCATCCCAATTCAGATCCGCACTACCCTCAAACAACACGATAGCATCATCCTGCATCGATTCGCCGACGGTGATCGTGCCGGTACGTTCGGTACGCTTACCCATCGTAGTAACTGCCTCAATGAGCAGATTATGGGTACCTGCCGAGAAGCACATATTGATCTTAAGTCCCGTGAACACCAAAACATCATCCACATACCAGTTGACCGTGGTATAACGGGAAGGAGTGACCGTAACCGAGTCGATCAAGGGCGTGGTGTCATTCTCCAGGTAATACGACAGATGACCGGTTTCCGTATTGAAATAAGGACGTAAGATACGCGGCTCATCGTCCGGAGACTGCGTGTCATACGGATCTTTGTGCTCGCAAGCCACGAAAGAAACCGCCAACACTGCCAAGGCAACTATATAAAAGAATTTTTTCATAAAATTTCAAATTTAAAATATCAAATATCAAATTTTACTTCTTATCCCACCAAACACGGGCATTCCAGCTGTAACCATCCGTCACACGACTTTTGGCTGCCTGGTATTCGGCGTTGTTATACGAACTCTCCTTGAGCGGATAGCAGAGACGAACCGGGATGTCCTTACCGTCGATGAACGGGTGCTGGGTTTCCGGAGCGGTAAGAACCGGATAGTCGGAACGGCGTACGTTCGCCCAAGCCTCAGCCGGGTTAAGGAAATGCAGAATCCATGCCTGGATATTGATCTGCTTGATCGGATCTTCCGAACCGTAAGCGACACCGGGCTGTGCGATATAATCATTGTACTCTTCCGCGGTGATCTCCTTGCAGTCGTAATACTTCTTCAACATATCCATCGCTGCGCGGATACCATTATTATAATGCGTAGCAGCATTGTCATCCCAACCCTTCTCGGCTGCTTCTGCACGCAGGAAGCAAACCTCCGCATAGGTCATGATCACACCCGGATTATCCATACGCAGGAAGTTATTGGCTAACTTCGGCGACATCCAATGCGGTTTCTCATCGCTGTGCTTATAGTCCGGATGCTCCGCCAGTATCTTCTCCCATGCTGCAGCCAACGGACTACCGGTGATCTCGTTAACGGAAGGCCATATATCGTACCACCACAAACCTGTCGGGATGGGATAGATCACATGACGCAAGGTATCTCCGTCTGCCTGAAGCATCGAGTCGGTAGCCATGATGGCATCGGTGATATCGATGCGGCCGTTACCCGTACCGAGTTCCATATACTTATCAATATAGAAACCGAACAGACGCGTGATACGCGGATCCTTATGATTATAGAGTTCATCCCAGAACGTCTTGCAGATATAGGTCGGGTTCTCTTCGGGCTCATTTCCATACAGATGTTTGGACAACGCATTACCGCGGAAGTCCTTGTAGGCCTCCGAACCGAAGTTATAACTCGTTTGCATATGGTTCACGCAAGCCTCCTCATCGATCGAGTTCATCACACCATCGGCGATAGCAGCCTTGAACTCAGTCTCTGCAAGGTCCGGCAATACATCCGACAGACGCATCGCATAACGCAGACGCAACGAGTTGGCAAAAGTTCTCCATTTGTCGAGATCGCCGTTAAAGAGCGGATCACTCTTGATGGGCTCGCCTGCATTATCCAGCAAAGCTGCAGCCTCTTTGAGCTCCTCAAAGAACGAGCGGTAGATTTCCTCCTGTGTGTCATACTTAGGCTGCGTGATTCCGGCGATCAGACCCAAACCGGCTTCGCTATAAGGCACATCGCCATAATAATCAGTAAGCAACGAACCTACATAGACGCGGAAGATACGCATCGCTGCGACCGTGTTAATCAGCAGCGAGTCATCTTTGGACTTCTCGATACCATCCGTGAGGTTACGGATAGCACCCGTATAGAGGTTATTCCAAGGCCGCGCCATCTCATTATCGTCTGCACGGTGCTGACCACCGTAGTTCGTCGTATTCCAGCAACCCATCAGATGCTGCGTGAACGCATACGTATAAACGCGGTGGGTACTGGTATAATCCATATCACCATAGATCTGCAGAATCGAATGCGAGAGCTGCAGCGCAGGATTGACATGATCCGCTTTCGTCGGATCCGTATTGATATCCTTGTAAATCTTGTCCGAGCAAGAGGATAGCGCAAAAGCGCTGACCGCTAACGCTAAAAGACCGGCTGCCAGCAGCCTGAAAGACCGCTTCACTGTAAGACCGCTTTCGCTGTAAGAAATTTTCTTTTTCATAATTATACTGATTTACAAGGGTTAGAATTTGATGTTGAAGTTAAATCCGTAACTGCGGCGGCTCGGGAGCGAACCGTATTCCAGGCCGAGACCGGAGGTGTTATATTGCGCATCCGGGTCGATGTCCTTGATATGTTTCCATACAATGAACGGGTTACGGGCTACAAAACTGATGCCCACCTTCTTGATAATACCCTTCTTATCGAGCCATTCACGCGGGAAATCCACAGAGAGCGTCAACTCACGACACTTGATATACGAGTTATCAAAGATAAACAACTCGGGCGAGTTACGCGACACCTCGTACCAGTATTTCTCCGGATCCACACAAATATCATTCTCGCGGAACGAACCGTCGGCATTCTGGATCACACCGTCAGCGATATATCCGTTTACCAAAGCGCCTCCTACTTCGCGCCATTCCGCCAAGGTCGTGACACCGGCTGCCTTACGTGCCTCTTCAGATGCGTACCACTCAGCACGGCCATCCAAAGTAGCTTTCGCCTTACCGGTCTCATATGCCGAACGCTCGGACATTGAGAACAAGTCTGCACCTACCTTGATATCGAACAATGCGGTAAGGGTGACCATCTTATAGCGCAAAGTCGTGCTTACACCGCCGGTCCAATCCCATTGCACATTACCCAACACTTTGTTATCCTCCGTATATTTCGGGAAACCGGTCTCCGGATCGATGATCACGCGACCGTCCTCATTACGCAGCATTGCCGGACCGCAAAGAGATCCGTATTTCTTACCCTCGTGAGCGGCTACATAGACATTACACCAGGTCGCTTTCGCCAATTCCAGTTCGGTCGTTCCCTCGGTCAGTTTGATCACCTTGTTGTTGTTCTTCGACCAGTTGATGCCCAAATCCCAACTGAAGTCCTTGGTCTGCACGAGACGGGCACCGAAAGTGATCTCAAAACCTTGGTTCAAGATCTTACCTGCATTGATCAACTGATAGTCATATCCGCTGGTCGGCGAAACCGCCATGCCGATGATCTGATCACGCGAGGTCTGGTGATAGAACGTGAAGTCCAAGGAGATACGCTGGTTGCACCACTTGGTTTCAAAACCGGTCTCCCACGAACGGGTACGGGTCGGCTTGAGATTATCATTCGGCATTGTGTTGCCGTAGATCGAACCGATGGAATAACCCGGATAGCCGAACTGTGACTTCGTGTAACGAAGACCCAACTGATACGGATCGGTATCGCTACCTACCTCTGCCCAACTCAAACGAACCTTTCCGTAAGGCAGCACGTTACGATGCGACTTGATCAGCTCCGAGAATACCCACGAACCGCTGACCGAAGGATACACATACAGGTTCTTACCCTTCGCCAAAGCCGATGATTTATCACCGCGAACCGTAGCGTCCAGATACAACATGTGACGCCATCCTAAGTTCGCCGAACCGAAGACAGACACGATACGTTTCTTATACGAATCCTCTTGAGTTGACTGCTCCTCGAAACTGGTCATCGCAATCACCTCGCGTACGCTCATATCGATACCGGTGTTGACGGTCGTCTTATTGAGCACATTGTAGATGTTAGCACCAGCCGTTGCGGTGAAATCGAAATCACCCCAACTATCGGTATAGATACCCAGCACCTCGGCATTGAACATGCGATTATTGAAATAACTCTTCTGCAGACGACCTGCCTCATAACCCGGCGTGGTCGGATACTTGAAGTCCATGAAATCGAAGCGGTTCAACTCTGCACCCACGGTAGCCTGCACTTTCAACTGCGGGATGATGTTATACACGATCTTGCCGTGCATACGGAGCAGGTCCTTATTCGACTTGTTCTTATTCTTGTACATATCCCAGTAGGGGTTGACGTTATATACGTCACGCCCGTTCCAGTTCTGGTACTCGCCTTTCTCATCCTCGTAGTTCTTGAGCCATTTCTGGTCATAGGTAGAAGCCAAGGTCATCAGGTTCTTACCCACATTCGACTTGTCATCGCCCAACGCGGGACGGTTCTTCACGTTCTCATGCACATAATTGACCATGAAATCCAAATCTACCGGACCCAACGAAGTATTCGCCCGCAGGTTCAGCGTGTTACGGCTCATGTTCGAGTTCGGCAAGATATCCTGGTTACGCATATCCGAATAGGTGAAGCGGATACCGGTCTTACCCGTATTCATCGATACAACGGCCGTGTTATTTGCCGTCAAACCTGTACGGAAGAAATGCGAGGTATTGCCCGGAATGATCTTGAAAGGACGCTCCACGCCGTCAAAGTAGCGCAACATCAGGCCCTCGTCCGCTTTCGGGCCCCATGACTGGTTGGTACCGCTGATCGCTTCGTAGTTATACTGACCGGCCGAACCCATACCGTACACTTTCTGCACGTTATCCCACTGACTGGACTGGCAGTCAAACGTCATCGTTCCGTTGTATTCTACGCTCCATTTGGCATCGCCGGTATTGGCTTTCTTGGTCGTGATAAGGATCACACCGTGACTCGCACGGCTACCGTACAACGCAGAAGCCGCCGGACCCTTGAGCACCGACATCGACTCGATATCATCGGGGTTGATGGACGAGATTCCGTCACCCAGGTCATATCCGCCTTCCGTTCCTGCCTGACCGTAACTGGTGTTATCCAAAGGTACACCGTCGATCACATACAGCGGCTGGTTATTACCCGTCATCTCGGTTGCACCACGCAGCACGACGCGCGTCGAACCCGAAGCACCGCCTGCCGTCTCTTGTACCACCAGACCGGCCACACGACCCGCCAACGAATTCGCCACATTGACCTCTTTGGCCTTGGTCAACTCGTCGCCTTTCACTTCGCCTACCTCGTAACCCAAAGCCTTGCGGTCACGCTTGATACCCATCGCCGTAACGACCACTTCCGAGAGCACCTCCGTGTTCTCCGCCATCAATACCTTGATAGGCGCACCGGTCACGGCAATCGTTTGCGAACTGTAACCCATATACGAGAACTCCAACTCGTCTCCTACATTGGCTTCGATAGAGAAATTACCGTCAAAATCGGTAATCGTACCTACTGTAGTACCTTTGACAAGCACACTCGCGCCGATCAGCGGACCGTCCGCATCTTCGACCGTACCTGTCACCACATTCTGTGCCCATACCATACTCGTCGCACTCAGCACAAGTGCCAACAAGCATAGCAGGTGTTTGTAATAGATTTTCATGATATATTTAATTGAGTTGTTTGTTATTTTCTGCTACTTTGCGGAGCGGTTTCATAAACGGCTTTGAGGGTGTAAGCGGGATCGTTGTTCTCCCAACTGTCCACCATCGCACGAACCGCCTGTTCGCCGCTACCGATATACTTACCTGTCGCATGGTTGATCACACCAAAACCGTCATTACCGGCCTTGCTGTTACCATTATCCCAATACAAAGCCGGGATACGACGATCGCGCATCGCCTTGCAGATATAGCGGAAATAATACAGACGGAAGGGCTCATCCTCCTTCGCCGTACGACGAACGGCACCGAACTCACCGAAATAAACCGGAATACCGCGGCGTACATACATATTGAACAAACGGTTAAGCATACCTACATACGCATCTTCTCCGACTCCTTGTACCACATCAACACCCGTATGGCCCCATTCCTGCACAGCTGCCGAACCCGCAAAATCCCAGGGATCATAACTATGCACGGCTACCATCAGACGATTCTCTACTACATCCTCCGGCAATACTAAGTTCTCTACCGTCAGATCGGGATTGCATACATATCCCGGCACACCGATATAACGCGTCTCGTTCATACCGCCCCCGGCACGGATTGCGCTCACTGCAACCTGATTCCACTCGTTGAGCACACGATACTGCGCACCGCCGTCGGTCTTGTTGGCGCCATTACCCCAACCGCCGTCTTGGATCTCATTCAGGGTCTCAAAAACGAGCCAGTCACCATAGTTGGCAAAACGCTTGGCGATCTGCAACCATACCATCGTCAATTCCTGCTTGATCATCTGGTTCTTCTCCTCGCTCGCTACCGCACCCGGCAGGTCCAGCCAATGGAAGCCCTTGCTTGGCGTATCCTGGGCACCGAAACCGTCATGGTGGATATTGATGATCACGATCAGACCGGCCTTATGCGCCATATCAACCAATTCGGCCACGCGGTCCATCCAACCCTTCTCGATCGTATAACTCGGGGCATTACCGATATGCCCCATCCAGGTTACAGGGATACGAACCGACTTAAAACCGGCTTTTGCCACGCCGTTGAAAGTCTGCTGCGTAGCGATCTTATTACCCCAACCGTCCTCATACGAACACCCGTTATAGTGGGCGTCCATCTGGTTTCCGAGGTTCCAACCGATACCCATCTTCATGGCGAATTGAATCGCCTCGTTGTCCATCGGACGTTGTTTCTTGGTCTCTTGCGCCTCACAGGCGGTCAAAATCACCATGAGCGCAATCCATAAAAGTGATAACTTTTTCTTAGCCGCAAGGGCACGATTAACTAAGTTCTTCATGATATTATAAAATTATAGTATATTCATGTTTACCCGGTGCATACGGCAGAACCGTCGGTTGGTCCGCATGCTGCTTGCCGTTCGGGTTCTTCACCGTGATCACGTACTCCGCATCGCGCCATTTACGCGTCACTTTGTACTCCTTCAGATCACTCGGGATACACGGATTCACCCGCAAACCCTCATACGTTGGCTGGATACCAAGGATATGCTGACTGATCACAAGCCAGTTCCATGCCGCCGTACCGGTTAACCAACTGTTCTTACCCTCGCCGGGCTTCGCAGCTTCCTTACCCGCTACCATCTGGCAATAGACATACGGCTCCACTTTATGCAGATCCTGGTCGGCTATCCATGCCGGCGCGATCTTCTTATACAACGTCCAAGCATCGTTACCGCGCCCTGCTTCCGTCATGGCGATGATCACCCATGGGTTATTATGGCAGAAGATACCGCCGTTCTCCTTATATCCCGCCGGATAAGTTGATTGCTCGCCCAACTCGATATGATAGGTCGTGTAGGCCGGCCAGTTCAGCACCATTCCATGCGCGCTGTCCAGTAACTTAGCTGCGCTGTCCAGCGCCTTCTCCGGCATACCGAGTTCCGCTCCGATACGCGCCATACCGCACCATCCTTGACTCTCGATGAAGATCTTACCTTCCTCATTCTCATGCGATCCTACTTTATTACCGTAATAGTCGTATGCGCGGAGATACCACTCACCGTCCCAACCGAATTGCTCAACGGCCTTGCACATCTTCTCGATCTCTGCCTCAAACACATTCGCCGCCAAACCTTTGGCCTTCAGCAATTCTACGAACTGTCTGCCGCAGTACACAAACAATCCCGCGATCATCAAACTCTCCGCCTTGCTGCCTTCGGTCTTATTTCCCGTCGTCTGGAAACTCTCATTCGGGTCATTGGAGAAGCAGTTCAGGTTCAAACAGTCGTTCCAGTCCGCACGACCGATCAAGGGTAGACCGTGAGGACCTACATTCTTCACTACGTGCTCAAAACTGATCCGTAAGTGCTCCATCAGGCTCACCTCACTACCCGGCTCGTTATCCCAAGGCACCATCTCATCCAAGATGCTGAAATCACCCGTTTCGCGGATATAGGCCGTCGTACCGAAGAGCAACCACATCGGGTCGTCATTGAAACCGCCGCCGATATCGTTATTACCGCGTTTGGTGAGCGGCTGGTACTGATGGTAGCAACCGCCGTCAGGGAACTGCGTCGAAGCGATATCGATGATACGCTGTCTTGCGCGCGATGGGATCTGGTGCACAAAGCCCACAAGATCCTGGTTCGAATCGCGGAATCCCATACCACGGCCGACACCGGACTCAAAGAACGAAGCCGAACGACTCATACAGAAGGTGATCATACACTGGTACTGATTCCAGATATTGACCATTCGGTTCATCCGCTCATCGCTACTCTCCACGCGGTATTTACTCAATAACTCATCCCATAATGCATTCAGTTCCGCAAACGCCTCTTCTACTGCCTCAACGGTTGCAAAACGTTTCAGTACCTCGTGCGCGCGAACCTTATTTATAATATGGTGATCGAGCTCTCCGAGCGAAGTGAGCAATTGGTGATGGGCATTGTCAAATTTCTCTTCCTGCGGATTCTCTGCATAACCGAGCACGAAGATGAAATCGCGGCTTTCTCCGGCAGCTAACTCCACCTCGATATAATGGCTCGCAATCGGGCTCCAACCGTGCGCTATACTATCGGTGGAATGACCGGCCAGCACAGCCTCGGGTTCATTCAGATCATTATACAGGCCTACAAAGGACTCGCGGTCTGTATCATAACCGTTCACCGGACAGTTCACGGCATAGTACGCATAATGGTCGCGACGCTCCTTATACTCCGTCTTATGGTAAATAGCGGTCCATGCCTCGCGCTCTATCTCCACTTCACCGGTGGACAAGTTACGTTGGAAATTCTCGCCATCCGTAGCGGCATTCCAAAGGCACCATTCTGCATAACTGAACAACTTCAGGCTCTTTTTCTCCTTGCTCAGGTTCGTCAGTGTCACACGCTGCACTTCTGCCTTTACTCCCAGCGGCACAAAATATAGTACACTCGCGCGTACCTTATTCTTCACGCCCGTGATACGCGTGTAGTTCAGTCCATGCCGGCACTCATACTTATCCAGCGGTGTCTTGCAGGGTTTCCAGCCGGGGTTCCAAACGATCTGACCGTCTACAATATAGAAATAGCGACCGACGGAGTCCATAGGCACGCTGTTATAGCGATAGCGAGTGATACGACGGAATTTCGCATCTTTGTAGAAATTATAACCACCGGCGGTGTTAGAGATAAGACCGAAAAAATCTTCGTTTCCAAGGTAATTGATCCAAGGAAAAGGCGTTTTCGGATTTGTGATGACATACTCGCGATGAACGTCATCGAAATGACCGTATTCTTTACTCATAAGTATAATTCAAATTACGGTGCAAAATTACTGCTTTTTTTTGACCTACACTAATACTTTTCCGACCGAAAATAAGCGTTTTTTTGCAAAATTTGTAAAGTAAAGTTTGCAAATATGGAAAAAATGTAGTATCTTTGCAGCCAAAATAGACAAATATGCGCGAATCGTTTACTGAAATCACCCGTCTCGAACCGCTGGATGTGTTCTATGTCGGTGAGCGTCACAAGACTTTTTTCGAATACCCGGCTCACAGCCATGAGGGGTATGAACTGAACTTCGTAGAAAATGCCGCCGGTGCGACGCGTACCATCGGAGACAGCCATGAGACAATCGGAAACCTGGATCTGGTGCTTATAACCGGTAGCAAACTGGTGCATGTATGGGAGCAGGGCAGCTGTCCGGAACAGGACATCTATGAGATCACCATCCATATTGATCCCAATACGTTCCATGGTCCGATCATGGATAAGCGGGCTTTTGCAACCATCCGTCGCATGCTGGATCGTGCCCAACGCGGACTCGCGTTCCCCGAGGCAGCTATTCAGATCGTGCACGAAGATATCATCAACCTGGCCCATAGCAATGACAGTTTTGCTTCCGTGATCCGACTCTTTAATCTACTCTACCGTCTGTCATTGGTGGAAGGCGCACGGGAACTGTCCTCTTCCGCGTTCATTGACTCACGGGAAGAGAATGAAGACGAACGAATCAAACGCGTGAAGGATTATATCACGACCAACTATGCGCAAGACATCAGTCTCAAAGATCTGGCAGGTCTTGTATGTATGTCCGAAGACTCTTTCTCGCGCTTTTTCAAACATAAAACAGGCCGCACACCGAACCGGTATCTCATCGATTACCGGCTGGGTATTGCAGCCCGTTTGTTATTAACCAGCCATCTCTCGGTGGCAGAAATCGGCTATTCGTGCGGATTCAACACACTGAGCCATTTCAACCGTCTCTTCCGCGAATCGAAAGGTTGTACCCCTTCGGAATTCCGCGAACGATTCTAACAAAAAAAGAGGACTGCCGTTGAGCAGTCCTCTTAGATTATCCAGGGGGATAAAGATTAGCGAACGATTTGGCCTTGGAGGTTAAAGGTCTTGTTGCCCTTAACGATCAAGATCTGACCATCGCGAACGATCTTCACAGCCTTGGCATCAACAGCGGTGTTGTCGATAGCGGTAGCGGTGGACTCGGTTGCGTTGATGAAGTATACCTGAACGTTAGAGTTGTAGATTGCTACAGCACCTACTACATCGTATTTCTTTGTAGCATCAAAAGATGCAGCCAGTTTGAATGCATTACGCAGAACAACTGTCTCTTCACCAATGGTAAGGTTCAAGTTCGTTGCAGAAGCGGTAGTAAACTCACCTGTAGCAACTTCAACGCCCTTCATGATGATATATTTGTTTACATCAGCAGCAACCGGAGCAGCAGCAAACACTTCCGGAGCAGGAGCCTCACCGTGATTAACGGTCAAGTCAGCCAAAGTAACAGACGGTTTGAGTTCCGGCAGTCCGTTATACGGAGAAGCCACACCAATGATACCACTAACGACATCACCGGCTACTAATCCGAAATTGAATGCGTAAACGAGTGTGCTACCCGACTCATCCTTTACATAAATGTTAGCACCATTTACATAAACTACAGTTACCTCATTCAGGCAAGCTTCTGCATCCTTAGCCAAAGCGTTAGCTTCTGCGCAAGTAACAACCGGAATCTTAACGAAGGCTTTCGAAGCAACAGCGCTTACGTTATCACCCACTTTAGCAATTGCTTTAACGGTAGCGCTCTCAGTCAAAGTGAACGGAGCAGCGTAGGGAGTAGAAGCAGCAGTTGGCTCGGTACCATCAATAGTATAATAGATAGATGCACCATCTTCAGCGGAAATGGAAACCTCAACCTCCGTCAAGAATTTTGCATCTCCGGCAATAGTCGGTTTTTCAACAGCAGGAGCTTCACCTTCTTCTGCATAGAACTTAGCATTCTTGAACTCCAAAAATTTATTAGATGATCCACTTACAGTTACATTGTACACAAACTTATAGTACGCATTACTCCAATCAGCACCATCAGGACGCTCAACAGTTGCAATAGCTTTTGCCGTAAAAGTCGGCTCGAGAGTAGAGATTACATCAGCAAAATTAGCATCCGAAGCAACAATAACCGTTAAAGAATTAACAGTAATAGAAGAAGCTGCACCATGCTCAATCTCAATCTTAGTGATGTTGTCTTCGATAGCAGTTTTGCTGTACAAAGCGCGATCCACAGCGGTAAGGCTCTTACCACCAATACGCCAAGGCTGCATTGTAGAGTTTCCAGTAAGATTCCAAGTAACACCTTCGATTGTGATGTCGCAATTACATGCATACGAGCTGTTTGAACCCGATGCCGGAGTCAGCGTGTAAACTACTGTTTCTGCGGCCATCATGCTGCCTGCGAAGAGGACGGCAGCGAAAAGAGAGAAGAATTTCTTCATAATTTTGAAAATTGAAATTTTAATTAAACAAAAGTTGTTTGTTGTTATTGTTTGCTAGGTTTTCTAGTTACACTAGACGTCCTAGGTGTCTTCATTTATTATTGTTTCACAAATCCGCCGCAAAGGTACAACAATTTTCTGACATATGCAAATAAATTTGCAGATTTTTTTTCATTTTTTCAATTTAAGTGCATAAATGGAGGCATAACACAAGCACCTTACCCCGTTTGTGACGCACTTATCGCGTACAAATGACGTACTTATCTCGCACTTATCACGCACTAATTTTTGCACATAAAATGCTTAGTATTATATACTACGTATATAATACCGAAGAAACATCATTTTTTATGTGCGGCAATAAAAAGTTGCGCACTGTTAAACAAGTTTTGCCAAATAATATACGCCGCAGCACCCAACGAGGACATCGGATCCAGGAACGTATTTGCCATCCAGACACCGAGGGAGGTGTTTTTCTGGCCGAAAGCCTGACCCGCCGTGATACTCGACACGCCCGCCATGGTCTTGGGAGCGGCGGCAGGGTTGATCAGCACGTCCTGATAATCGCGGCCCTTGGAGGGGGCGGGGAAGTAATAGCCGATGAGCTTACCGAGACCGAACTGGAGAAGGCAGATGAAGAAGGAGGATACTAATAGAATTAGTATATTTGTCATTTGTAATTTGTAATTTGTAATTGTTGTTTCGGTGACGACCGACGACAATATAGTAATCGAACAGACCCACAAATAGAAGGGTAAGATAGCGAGCTTTTTCGGAAGCTCAAAAGTTCGCTGACCGCCTTCGGCTGTAAGACCACTATCGTTGTAAGACCGCTCCGCTGTAAGACCGGCTTCGCCTGTAAGATATTTTCTTCGTTGATAGAAATTATAGCCAAGGCGGAGGAACCAAGCGGCAAAGAAAGGTCCGAGGAGAAGAGGCGCTACTCGGCTGAGAATGAGCCAGAAAGCAGGCCAGAAAGTCATGTTAGTTGCAGGATTGATGAGAGGAAAAGTGGCAGGGACGATGATGGCGGTAGTGAAGTTAGAGAGGAGGGTGAAGGTGGTGAGGTTTTGGATGGACCCGCCCATCTTACCGGCGATGATAGGTGCGGCGGTGGCGGTAGGCATGATGAAGCACATGAGCAGCCCCTGGGCGAGGACGGGGTTGGCGGTAAAATACAGTACCCCTGCGTACGCCGCAAAGGAGAAAACCATCTGCGTGATGAGTAGCACCCAATGCCATTTGTGTAACCGCAGATCGAGCGGATTCACCTTGCAGAACGTAAAAAAGAGCATAAAGAATATCCACCACGGAAGGGTAGGCTTCAGCGGCAAAAACCACTTGTACCCTACCGCCCCGATGACCATCGAGAGCCATAACGCATTACTGTCAAAAAATTTACGCATAACTAGTCTACTGGTTTACTGGTCAACTGGTCTTCTGAACCCCAGCGAGCGACGATGTCGTCCATGATAGCGAAGACCTCTGTGACGGTTTCGGCGCGGAGGAGAGCGATACGCGTCTGTTTGAAGTCAAAGAGCCCTTTGAAGACGGGTGAGGCGGCAAAATGGCGACGCGAATGGACGATGCCTTTGCGTTCATCATTGCCACACCACGAAATGGAGGCAAGGACGTGTTCTTTCAGAACAGCGACCTTTTCCTCCATTGACCGCGGCGGAGCCGCTGTAAGACCGCTACGCTGTAAGACCGCTGACGCTGTAAGACCGTCCTTCGGACTGTAGGACAGCGCCTCTTTCATTTCGGCGAAGAGCCAGGGGGCACCAAAAGTAGCGCGGCCGACCATGATCGCATCGACGCCGTACAATTCAAAACATTCCTTCGCGCGCTCAGGCGTGCATACGTCCCCGTTCCCTATTATAGGGATATGCATACGCGGGTTGTTCTTCACTTCTCCGATGAGGGTCCAATCTGCCTCTCCTCTGTACATCTGACTCCGCGTCCGTCCGTGTATGGCCAATTCCTGTATACCGCAGTCTTGCAAAGCAAGAGATAAATCGGTAATAAACACCGATTTATGATCGGCTTCGCCTGTAAGACCGCTGACGCTGTAAGATTTTGGCAAGTTAAGGGGATTGACGCGGGGATGAAGGTCGGCATCATCCCAGCCCAGACGAGTCTTGGCGGTAACGGGTGTATGGACGGCGTTGACGACTGCACGCGTTATTTCGAGCATTTTAGGCACATCGCGAAGGAGACCAGCTCCTGCTCCTTTGCCCGCTACTTTCTTGACCGGACAGCCGAAATTGATGTCGATGAAGTCGGGTTTGGCTTGCTCAACGATGAGGGCAGCATCCCGCATCGCTTCAGGTTCCCGTCCGTAGATCTGTATTGCTACCGGCCGTTCCTCGTCATGGATAGTCAACTTACGCGTCGTAGACGCGATATCCCGAACCAGCGCGTCCGCGTTCACAAACTCCGTATACACCCTGTCCGCCCCGAAACGCTTGCATAACATGCGAAACGCCGGATCGGTCACATCCTCCATGGGAGCTAAATATAATTGGTGATTGGTCATTGGTGATTGGTCACTTATTGAGCGTCGGATAACTGATACGATGATGGTTCATCACCGTCAGACGTTTTACAAACACTTTGCGGATATCTTCCACATCCTTGAAACTCAAGGGGTTCTCGGAGAACTGTCCGTCGGCTATCTGTGCATCGATCATCTGATTCACCGCTGCCGCTATCGACTCTTCGGAGAAATCCGAGAGGCTGCGTGAACGTGCTTCGACAGCATCTGCCATCATCAGAATAGCCGCCTCTTTGGTACGCGGCTTGCTTCCCGGGTAACGGAACAGACTTTCGTCCACCGTCTCTTTCGGATGCGCATTGCACCAGGTATTATAAAAATACCTTACCAACGATGTCCCATGGTGCGTGGAGATAAAATTCACAATCACCTCCGGCAGATGATGCCTGCGGGCGATCTTCTCTCCCTCCGACACATGCGCCATCACCACCTTCGCCGCCTCCCGCGGATCCATCGCCAACAGCGGGTTCTCCGTACCCTGCTGGTTCTCCACATAATACAACGGATTGGTCATTTTGCCGATATCGTGGTACAACGCACCCGTCCTTACCAGCAACGCATTCGCGCCCACCGTCTTCGCCGCCTCTACGGCCAGGTTACTCACCTGCATCGAGTGCTGGAAAGTGCCCGGCGCACGCTCTGCCAAGGTATGCAACAGATCCGAATTGATATCCGTCAACTCCACCAGCGTGATCGACGAGATGAAGCGGAAACTCTTCTCAAATACGTAGATCAATCCGTAACTTCCGATCGTGAGCAACGCGCAGATTCCGAAGTACAGATACATCCACGGATCAATCGACGTCCACGCACCCGTCTGGGCAAACGTGATCGCCGTATACGCTACCGACTGACCTAACAAGATCCAAACAGCCGTCTGCGCCAACTGTGCCCGTTTTGTCATGTCATTGAGCGAACTGATCGCTACCATTCCCACCACGATCTGGATGAAGAAAAACTCCACCGGCGCGGGCACTACGATCGACGTGATAAACACCGTCGTGAAGTGCAAAAACAGGGCCGTGCGGGAATCAAAGAACACCCGCGTCAGGATCGGAACCCATACAAACGGCACGATATAAACCGACCATTGAAAACGTAACACGAGACAGGCCAACGCGATCACCAGCAGCATCAGCAGACAGAAGAAAAGCACCGTTGATGTCGAACGCAGATACTGAATCCTGAATACATACAGATATACGATGAAAAGGCATAAGAACAAGGCCACCAAAGTCGCCTGACCTACCATCAGCAACGTACGCTGATGACCGCCCACCGACTCGCTCTCATAGGCCTTTCGCAAGGATTGCAAGCGTTGGTAGTTCCGCTCCGAGATGATCTCTCCGTGCTCGATGATCTTCTCCCCTTTCTGCACCATCCCTTGCGTCACCGAGATCGAAGCCAACAGGTTCTCCCGCATCTTCTCCGTCCGCGCGGTGTCCAGCACCAGGTTCTGCACACATTCGTAGCCGAACCGCTTATAAGCCGACTTCGGCGTGTAAAGCTCCGAAACCGGGTATTTCTTCTGCTGCAATTCGATACGGGTATAGCCTTCTTTCTCCAGCCATTCCATCGTCTCCCGCGACACCACTTTTACCTCGCGCTGCACACGGGGGATATACTTGAAATACGGACAGAAAGTGGACAGGATCTGCTTCTGGTCCGTCCCTAACTGTTCATCCGTCTTATAGATCGGAAAATCAAAATCCGCCGTCATCGTGGCGTACCCCCAGGGTTTACCTAGTTCAAAATGGTAACGGAACGTGTTGTTGTACCGCGGAAAGAGCAGCACCAACACCGCCGCTAACAATACAAAAGCGCCGATACGAAAAACGTACGATGGAATCTTAGGCATTTTCATTATCGTTTCTTCTTAAAAAATTCTTGCATCAATCGCCGGCATTCGTCTTCCAGAACCCCTGCCGTCACTTTCGCCTTGGCATGCAGCACATGCGGTGCATAGGTCCTGTACCCCCGCTTCGGATCCGGCGCGCCGTATACGATCCTATTTATCTGCGCCCATCCGATTGCACCCGCACACATCGGGCACGGTTCAACTGTCACATACAAGGTCGCATCCGGCAAATACTTACCCCCTAAGGTCTGCGTCGCTGCCGTGATCGCCTGCATCTCCGCATGCGCCGTCACATCCGCCAAGGTCTCCGTCAGGTTATGTCCCCTGCCGATGATCTGACCCTGACTCACAATCACGCACCCGATCGGTATCTCATTAGAGGATAGCGCTTTATGCGCCTCGCTCAAAGCGATTCGCATATATCGCTCATCCTCAGACCGCTCCGCTGTAAGACCGGCTTCTTTGCCCAAGGGCACGATTAACGCTTCGCGATTTTCGCCTGAAAGACCGCTGACGCTGTAAGACCGCTCACTTTCGTTCGCTGTAAGATATTTTGAACGAACAAAGTTCGAGAGTTCTTCGGGGTGGGACTCGAAGTGGTTTCCGATGACAACGATGTCCGCACCGGCCTCATACGCCGCCTGCATCGCCTCCGGTGTCCGTATACCTCCCCCCACAATCAACCGCACCGAAACATTCGCCCTTACAGCCTTGATTATTTCCGTTGAAATCGGCACTTTTGCACCACTTCCGGCCTCCAGATAGATCGCTTTTTTACCCATCAGTTCGGCAGCGATACAAGTATCCACAATCCGATCCACATCATGCGGGTCCATCGGCTTCGTTCCCGTCACCCGCATCGTACTCGTCTCCACCCCGCCGTCAATCAAGATATATGCCGTTGGAATCGAGCGAATCTGCGATTTTTTGATCTCCCGTGCCGACTTAATCTGCTGCCCCACCAGGTACTCCGGATTCGTCCCCGAAAGAAGCGATAGATACAAGATCGCATCCGCTTCCGCACTGAACTGTGCCGCATTGCCGGGGAATAATATTATTGGTAATTGGTTATTGGTAATTGGTAAATTTTCTTTTAGCGCGCGGACAAACTCCGTCGTATCTCCACCGGTAGAACCGCCGACGAAGATATAGTCGGGATGACAAGACTCCGAGATGGGAAGGCGAGACAGATCCGCCTTTTCGGGATCGAGCAAAAGGGCGAGTTTTTTTCTATGGACATCTGGTCTACTGGTCATCTGGTCTACTGTTATTTTTTCCATTCAAAACTCTCTACCATTTTCACGATATCCTTTCGCAGATATTCATACACCGGCGCCAACGAGTCGGCATTCGGCGGACAGTTGCAATACACCGAGGCCCGAAAGAAATGCCGCGTTGAGTCCGTGATAAAAAACTGGCAGGATGATGCCGTATTGCCTTCCAAATCGAATAACACCCCATACACCCTCGCTTCCGGATGCGCATACTCCCGCTCGGGAATAGAAGTTGCAAAAGAGGCATTCCGGTATACAAATTCCAATGCATCATTGGTCAACTCCCTCAAGTTCCGCTCCACCGGTTTGTACGAACAGTGCACCGTCGCATCCAAACTCGGATAATACAGATTGATCCAATACGGCTCCTCCGCCCGCGGTTGCACCACCGCATTGCGCGAAACCGCAAACGTGTACGGATAGCGGGGATACTGCGCTTCAAAAGCACTGTAGGCCGTGTCCGGAACCCCTATCCGGTAGTACCCGTACGGCTTCGGTGTCGACACTTTTCCGCATGCCGCACACACTATACCCGCCATGATGAACCAAACGATTTTGCGCATTTTAATCCAAATTACGCTACAAAATTACACAAAAAAATCCAAAACCGAAAATCCAAACGCATAAAACCCTAAAAAAAGCACTTTTTTATAAATAATTCTCGCGCGCTCTTGCGTATATGAAAAAAATATTGTATATTTGCACGATTTTTGAAAAAAACTATACAAATGGATACTGAAAACAACTATTGTGTCATCATGGCGGGCGGTATCGGATCCCGCTTCTGGCCCTTCAGCCGGGAGTCCAAGCCCAAGCAGTTTCTGGATTTCTTCGGCACCGGACGCAGCCTCTTGCAGATGACCGTCGATCGCTTCCGGCCCATCGTGCCTATAGAGAACGTATTCATCGTCACCAATATCCTGTACAAGCAGCTGATCATGGAGCAGGTGCCCGACCTCAAGGAATCGCAGATCCTATGCGAACCCGCGCGTCGCAACACGGCCCCCTGCATCGCATATGCTACCGCGCATATTCGCGCGTTATGTCTCAAGCGTGCCGGACTCACGGCCGCTAACCAGGATTGGAGTCGACCCGAGATGCAGGCCAATATCGTCGTGGCTGCCAGCGATCATCTCATCCTCGAGGAAGAGAAATTCCGCGCCACCATCCTCAAAGCCTTCGATTTTGTCAGTCAGAACAAAGTCATCGCCACCTTAGGCATGCAGCCCACCCGGCCCGAAACCGGCTACGGCTACATCCAGTATCTGAAGGACAAAGGATCGAATGGTATCTATCCCGTCAAGACCTTTACGGAGAAGCCCAACCTCGAGATGGCCAAGGTCTTCCTGCAGAGCGGGGACTTCCTTTGGAACTCCGGTATCTTCATCTGGAATCTCCAGACGATCTCCGAAGCCTTCCGTTATCTTCTGCCCGAAGTGGCGGACCGCTTCCGCGAAGGCGAGCTGCTCATGGGTACCGACAAAGAGGAGGAATTCATCCAGGATATCTTCCCAAAATGCCCCAATATTTCCGTGGACTACGGCATCATGGAGAAAGCGGACAATGTCTTCGTGTTGCCTTCCTCCTTCGGCTGGTCCGACCTCGGCACCTGGGGCAGCCTCTATGAGCTGAGCGACAAGGATGACAACGGCAATGTCAGCCTGCATAGCGAGACCCATTACTACGAGGCACAAGGAAACATTGTCGTGCTCGAGCCGGGCAAAGTAGCGATCGTACAGGGCGTCAACGATATGATCATCGTTGAAGAGAAGGGTGCTCTGCTCGTCTGCCAGAAATCCCAGGAACAGCGAATCAAAGAATTCACAAATAATCTACTTAATACTTAAACACAACATCATGAGTTATCTGAATTTTGACAAGACAGTGCTTGTTAATCTAGAGCGCTCGCTGCAGAAAGAGATGATTCGGACCAACCGTGCAGGGGTCTACAACTCCACCACCCTCGTGGATTGTAACACCCGTAAGTACCACGGTCAACTGGTGATGCCGTTGCCGCAGATCAGCGATGACAACTTCGTGTTGCTCAGCTCGCTCGACGAAACGGTCATCCAGCATGGCGCGGAGTTCAACCTCGGCCTGCACGAGTACGGCGACAATCATTTCAGTCCCAACGGACACAAGTACATCCGTGAGTTCGACTGCGAACTGATCTCGAAAACCGTGTATCGCGTCGGTGCGATGGTGCTCGAAAAAGAGCGTATGCTCGTCAGCTTTGAGCCCCGCGTACTCATCCGCTACACCCTGCTCGAGTCCGGCAGCCCCACCACCCTGCGTTTCCGCCCCTTCCTGGCGTTCCGCTCGGTCAATGAGCTCACCCACGAGAACCCTCTCGCCAATCCCGACATGAACGATTGCGAGAACGGACGTTACAACCGCATGTACCCCGGGTTCCCCAACCTCTACATGCAGTTCTCCAAGGCCTGCGAGTATCATCATGACCCGCAGTGGTACAAGGATATCGTGTACCGCAAAGAGCGTGAACGCGGCTATGCCTACAAAGAGGACCTGCTCGTGCCCGGTTACTTCGAACTGCCGATGAAAAAAGGCGAGAGCGTTATCTTCGCTGCCGGCGTCACCGAGTGCGACACGGCCAAACTCAAAAACGTGTGGAAGAAAGAGCTCGAGCGTCGCAACAAACGTCTCGACATGTTCTCCACCCTCAAGAATAGCGCCAGCCAGTTCTATAAACGCGAAGGGGACAAGTGCTACCTGCTCGCGGGATTCCCGTGGTTCAAAGCAGACGCCCGCTCCACCTTCTTCTCCGTGGCTTCCTGTACGCTCGATATCGACCGTCCCGAGTACTGGGATGCGATCATCAACAAGACCGCCATCGAAGAGATACTCAAGTTCATGAACGGTCGCGGAAACGAGAATAAGATGACCGGCATGGACGAACCCGACGTACTGCTCTGGTTCATTCGCGCTTGCCAGAAATATGCGCATAAATATACGGTGCGCGAAGCGGCGGACCTCTACGGCCAGCTCTGTCTCGATATCATCACCTGGTATCGCAAGCAGAACCACCCGCGCACCAAGCTGCACCAGAACGGTCTGCTCTGGGTAGACGGTACCCAGCGCGCTGCTACCTGGATGAACTCTACCGAAAACGGCTGGCCCATCGTGCCGCGTACCGGTTATGTAGTCGAGATCAACGCCCTCTGGTACAACGCCATGCGTTTCACGGCCGAGATGCTGCGCGAGATGGGTAAAGAGACCAGCGCCGACCTCATGGAATACCAGGCCGAGATCACCAAGGATGCCTTTGTCAAGATGTTCTGGAACGGGCTCTACCTCAACGATTATGTCGTAGGCAACTACGAGAACCGCGAGGTGCGTCCGAATATGATCTGGGCAGTCGGTCTGCCGTACAGCCCGCTCGATCGCAAGCAGCAGAAAGCCGTGGTCGACATCTGTACCAAAGAGCTGCTCACGCCGAAGGGACTCCGTTCACTCAGCCCCAAGAGCGGTATGTACCATCCTGTTTATAACAGCAATGCAGCCGACCGCGAACGCGCCCTGCACAACGGCGTCGTTTGGCCGTCCACCATCACCGCTTATTCACGCGCGTACATGAACGTATATAAATACAGCGGTACCAGTTTCATGGAGCGTCTATTGGTAGGTTTCGAGGCCGAGATGAAAGAACTGACCATCGGCACCCTCAGCGAGTTCTATGAACCCAACCCGCCCTATAGAGGACGTGGCGGCATGAGCAGCGCACCCAGTGTAGCGGCCGTTATCAGTCTCATGGATACCCTTAAGAAATATATTCAAGCCGAGAAAGAGGCTCAAGAAAAGGAGGCACAGTCATGAAAGCGTTAATGTTCGGTTGGGAGTTTCCTCCCCATATCTTAGGCGGTTTAGGAACAGCCAGCTACGGTCTTACCCGCGGTATGGCTGAGCAACCCGATATGCAGATCACCTTCGTCATCCCCAAGCCCTGGGGCGATGAAGACCAGTCTTTCCTTCGTATCATCGGCGCTAACAGTATTCCGGTGGTATGGAAGGACGTCAACTACGACTATGTGAAACAGCGCATGGAGGGCAAGATGAGTCCGGAGGAGTATTACCACTACCGCGACGGCATCCGCTATGACTACCGTCGTATCGGTACCGACGACCTCGGATGTATCAGTTTCTCCGGACGCTACCCCGATAACCTCATCGAGGAGATCGGCAACTACGAAGCGGTAGCCTCCGTCCTGGCCCATAGCCTCGACTTCGACATCATCCACTCCCATGACTGGCTCACCTATCCGGCCGGCGTGTTCGCCAAGCAGATCAGCGGAAAACCGCTCGTCATCCACGTGCACGCTACCGATTTTGACCGCAGTCGCGGAAATGTCAACCCCACCGTCTATGCCATCGAGAAGCGAGGCATGGATGAGGCGAATCATATCATATGCGTAAGTAACCTCACGCGCCGCACCGTCATCGAGAAATACGGTCAGGACCCGCGTAAGGTCAGCACGGTCCACAATGCCGTAGAACCCCTCGCGCATCCCGAAGAGTTTACCAAACCCGAGCGCAAAGACAAACTCGTCACCTTCCTCGGTCGTATCACCATGCAGAAGGGCCCTGAGTACTTCGTTGAGGCAGCCGCCCGCGTGCTCTCCAAGACCAACGGCGTTCGCTTCGTCATGGCCGGTTCGGGTGATAAGATGACCGAGATGATCGACCTCGTGGCCAAACGCGGCATCGCCGATAAGTTCCACTTCCCCGGCTTCATGCGCGGAAAACAAGTACAGGAGATGCTCGCTATGAGTGACGTCTATATCATGCCGTCCGTGAGCGAACCCTTCGGTATCTCCCCGCTCGAGGCCATGCAAGTGGGCTGCCCGTCGATCATCAGTCATCAGTCCGGTTGCGCCGAGATCCTCACGCACGCCATCAAAACCGACTACTGGGATATCGATGCCATGGCAGACGCGATCTACGCCATCGTCAAGTACCCCGCTATGTACAAGAGTCTGCATGAACTCGGTATGGCCGAAGTAAACAACATCAAATGGTCCGACGCCGGACTTAAAGTCAGAAGAATCTATGATGGTGTGATCAACCATACGTTGTAGACCGCTTCGCTCAAAGTCGAAAGACAAAAGACAAAAGATTATTGAAAATTGAAAATTTTTTAGTATTATGAAAAATATATGCTTTTGCTTCCAGATGCACAGCCCCTATCGTCTGAAGCGCTATCGTTTCTTCGAGATCGGTCATGATCATTACTACTACGATGACATGGCTACCGAAGAGCATGTCAACTGGTTGGTACAGACCTCGTATCTGCCTTTGTGCCAAACGATCAAGGACATGATCAACCTCTCCAAAGGTAAGTTCCATTGTGCCATCAGCGTCAGCGGAACGATGATCGAGATGTTTGAGCAGTTCAACCCAGAGATGATCGATATCCTCAAGGAGTTGGCAGCTACCAAAGCCGTTGAGTTCCTCGCTACGCCGTACGCTTACTCCCTCGCTTCGGAGTACAACGAAGAGGAGTTCAAGAAACAACTTAAGTTCCAAGGCGAACTGATCGAGTCCATCCTGGGCGTCAAAGCAACCACCGTTTGGAATACCGAGTTGCTCTACACCGACGAAACGGCTTATAACCTCAACAAGATGGGTTACAAAGTGATCCTAACCGAAGGTGCCAAGCATGTACTCAGTTGGAAGAGCCCCAACCGCGTCTTCCAATCTGCCGCAGCGCCGAAGATGAAAGTGCTGCTCCGCAATACCAACCTCAGCGATGAGCTCAACTTCCATTTCTCCGATCCGTCCTGGGCGAATTTCCCGATGGACGCAGAGAAATATGCGAACATGCTGCAAGCGCTGCCGGAAGGCGAAGAGATCATCAACATCTGGGTAGGCGCTGAGACGTTCGGCATCCGTCAGAATGCCGGAACCGGTATCTTCGATTTCCTCAAAGCCCTGCCGTACTATGCCCTCGAGCGTGAGATTGGCTTCATGACCCCGGCAGAGGCAGCCAAGAAACTGGCAGCTGATGACGTACTCTCCAGTCCGTATCCTCTCACCTGGAGCGGTGAAGCCAAGGACCTGAGCATCTACACCGGTAATGACCTGCAGCAAGAGGCGCTCAACAAACTCTATGCCGTTGCTGAGCGTGTACACCTCTGCCAGGACAAGGCCCTCAAGACCAACTGGCTGCGTCTGCAGGATGTCAACTATCTCCATTACATGAATCATATCGATCAGGGTGAGACCCAGTACGAGTCGGCATACGATGCGTTCATCAATTATATGAACATCCTCTCCGACTTCCTCCAGACCGTGGAGGAGCAGTACCCCACCACCATCGAGAATGAGGAACTGAACGAACTCTTGAAGACCATCCGAAATCAAGAGGAAGAGATCCAAAAACTCAATGAGAAATTGAAGAAAGCGAAGAAGTAAAACCTTTCAACTTTCAACTTTCAACTTTCAACAATCTTTTTGAAAAAAAGATTAACGATAGTATTAGTGCTGTTGGCAGCGACCCTTGTGGCCGCTGCCAAACCGCCGCGTATCAAGACCGTGACGCGCACCTGGCGTATGCCCTACCTCAGTGCCGTCGCGGACTCGATACCGTTCACTGATACCCTCATGCTCAATTATTACGACCTCGACATCCAGACCCGCTACTCCACCTCCAGCGCGATGAATGGAAACATCCTCGTATCGCCCATCGAGTCCCGTATCATCCGGGAGCGCACCTCCGCCATCGATGACCCCTTCGCGTACGGGTTCCAACCCTACGTCGTCACACCCCAGCAACAGCGGTTCTTCAATACCACCACCCCCTATTCCTCCATCGCCTACAAACGCGGTTTTGTAAGCGGACACGGGGAGAATGACCTTAGTTTTCTCTTCACGGGAAACCTCAACAAACGTTTTAACCTCGGCACCGAGATGGAGTACCTCCATTCGGCCGGACACTATGCGTCCACGGCGGGAAAACTCTTCCGCGGTACCCTTTGGGGCTCCTACAACAGCACCCACTACACCATGCACGCCGCCTTCAGCTGGTCGCAGCTCAAGTCCTTCGATAATGGCGGACTAACCGACATCACCGACCTTCGAAGCAAACTGCGGCCCGAGGATATCCCATGCCGCCTATATGCCATGACGGCCTATCGCTACCTCAGCGGCTACCTCCATAACCAATATACGCTCACCAAGGAAGTCCAGATCAACGACTCCACCTCCGAGCATATACCCCTCATGACCTTCAGTCATGTCTTCGAGACCAATGACTCGCGCCGTCGCTACATCGAGAAAGATCCTAACCAGGGCTTCTACGACACCACCTATTATAACTCCGATCTCACGCGCGACTCCTCCGAAGTGCTCACCATCCGCAATACCGCGGCCATCACTTTCTGCGAGGCTTTCAATACCAAACTTAAGTTCGGTATCACCGCCTTCGCCATGAATGAGTGCCAGCGCTTCCATACCGATACCCTCCTCTTCGATAGCATCCACCCCACCAAGTGGTATAATAATACCTTCGTCGGCGGTGCCATCCATAAACATAGCGGGGCCAACATCCGTTACCACCTCGAGGGACAGGTATGCGTCCTGGGCTATAAAATAGGCGAGTTCGACGTCCATGCCAAGCTCACCACACGTTTCATGGCCGGTCAATACCCGCTCGAGATATCCGCACGGGCCAAGGCCGCCAGCATCACGCCCAGCCCGTACTTGCAGCATTACACATCCAATCATATCCGGTGGAACCAAGACCTCGGCTTTACCTATCGTTTTCTCGGCGGCGCCAAAATCGCTTACCGTACTACCTGGGTCACCCCCTCCGTCGATTTCAGTTTTGAAAACCGCACGCACCCCGTCTTCGTCTCGGCCTCCGACTGGATGCCGCATCAATACGGCGGTAGCGTCCAGATATTCACCGGCGATGTCGGACTCGACATCACCACGCCATGGGTCAACCTCGAGAACCGGGCCGTCGTCCAGCATACGACCAACGACAGCATCCTGCCCGTGCCCCTCGTCATCCTGCAGCATCGCCTTTACTACCACGGCTCGTGGTTCCGCCACGCCATGGATGCACAGATCGGTGTCGACCTGCGCTATTTCACGCGCTATCACTCACCCGTCCTCTGCCCCGAAACAGGCATGTTCGCTACCCAGCAATCCAAACGGGTCGGAAACCACCCCTGGATGAGCGCCTACGCCAGCTTCTACGTGCGCTCCATCCGGCTGCGGTTCTTCTTCCAGTACCAACACCTCAGTTATCTCTTTAATCGAAAAAGTATAGATTACCTCGTCATGCCGGACTACCCCTCCAACCGCGATACCTTCCGCGCCGGCCTCGCATGGCATTTTTATAATTAACACACATTTTTATGTGAGAATTGCGAAGCAATAATCGTTTGAACGAAGTGAAATAAGAAAATTATGATAGTAACTCAAAATGTAAATAGAATCCTTGTTTATACGCAGGAAGAAGCTGAACGCTTGCATAGTGCGGCCATAGAACCCGCCCACCTCTTCCTCGCCATCCTGCGTATCGAAGACTGTTCCGCGTGCATCCTGCTCAAGCAGGCGGATTTTGACCCTACCCACGCCAAGACCTTCTTTGACCCCCTCCTCTCCGGCGATCATCCGTCCCGCGACATCCCGCGCAGCAAAGCCCTCGAGCGTATCCTGCGCATCGCCGAAGGCATCAGTCGGGAGTACAACGCCGAGGCGGTCAACACCACCCATATCCTCCTCGCCATTATGCGCGAAGGGATTAATGCCGTCGCGTCGTACCTCGAGTCCACCTACGGACTCAGCTACGAGCAACTCGTCGAGGCCTACGGGCAACCCCATTACGTGAGCGAAGTGCCCACCAATGCCGCATCCCAGGAGTCCGACATCAACGATGCCCCGTGGAAACCCGATTCGGACACCCAGACAAAATCCAACAAGAAATCTTCCACCACTGCACTCGATAAGTACGGACGTGACCTGACCAAACTGGCGCAGGAAGGACAACTCGATCCCGTCGTCGGTCGGGAGACCGAGATAGAGCGCGTCATCCAGATCCTCTCGCGGCGCAAGAAGAATAACCCCATCCTCATCGGCGAACCCGGTGTCGGCAAGTCCGCCATCGTGGAGGGACTCGCCCTGCGGATCCAAAACACACCCGACTCCATGCTTGCCGGCAAACGCATCGTCACGCTCGATCTGGCCTCCATGGTCGCCGGCACGACCTACCGCGGACAGTTCGAAGAGCGAATGAAAAATATCCTCACCGAGCTGCGCAATCATCCCGAGGTCATCCTCTTCATCGATGAGATCCATACCATCATCGGCGCCGGCAATGCGTCCGGTTCCCTTGATGCGGCCAACATCCTCAAACCTGCCCTCGCCCGCGGCGAAGTGCAGTGTATCGGGGCTACTACCACGGCCGAATACGCCAAGTCCATCGAGAAAGACGGGGCTCTCGAGCGCCGTTTCCAGAAAGTGCCCGTCAACCCCACCACGGGGGATGAGACCCTTAAGATACTCGCCAAACTCAGCGAACAGTATGCCCGCTACCACCATGTCATCTATACGCGCGACGTGCTCAAAGCATGCGTCGGCCTGTCCGAACGCTACCTCACCGACCGCGCTTTCCCCGATAAAGCCATCGATGTCATGGATGAAGTGGGTGCACGCAGTCATGCACGCCGGCTCGCGGAAGAAAAACTCGATGCCGCCTATACCATCACTACCGAAGATGTGGCGGGCGTGGTCAGCATGATGTCCGGCGTACCCGTGCAACGCGTCGCTACGGCCGAGAACGAACGCCTCCTCCATATGGGCGATAACCTCCGCCGCCGTATCATCGGCCAGGATAAAGCCGTCGATACCGTGGTCAAAGCCATCCAGCGCTCCCGCCTCGGACTGCGCGACCCCAAGCGACCCATCGGCACCTTCTTCTTCCTCGGTCAGACCGGTGTGGGCAAGACCTATCTGGCCCAGTGCCTGGCCGAAGAACTTTTCGGCTCCAAGGATGCCCTCATCCGCTTCGATATGTCCGAGTATATGGAGAAGCATGCGGTGAGCCTGCTCGTCGGCGCGCCTCCGGGCTACGTCGGCCATGAAGACGGGGGTAAACTCACCGAAGCGGTCAAGCGAAAACCCTACTCCATCGTCCTCTTCGATGAGATCGAGAAAGCGCATCCCGATATCTTCAATATCCTCCTCCAGGTGCTGGATGAAGGACGACTCACCGACCGCCAGGGACGCAACGTCGATTTCCGCAATACCATCATCGTCCTCACCTCCAATGTCGGCACACGCCAGCTCCAGGAGTTCGGTGCCGGTGTCGGTTTTGCCAGCACTTCCATGGACCAAAAGGAGACCAATCGCATGCTGCTCAAGGCCCTGCAGAAGCAGTTCCCGCCCGAGTTCGTCAATCGTATCGATAATGTCGTTACCTTCGAGCCCCTCAGCCGGGAAACCATCGGACGCATCGTCCGTATCGAGATCGAGCAACTCCAACAACGACTCAAATCACGCGGCCATCACCTCAGCGTCAGCCCCGAAGCCGTCGGACAACTCGTCGAGAAAAGCTTCGACACCAAGAATGGCGCACGACCCGTCAAGCGAGCCGTGCAGAACTACCTCGAAGATCCCCTTACGGAGATCCTCTTGCGTAAACCCCAACAGAAACGTATAACAATCAAACATATCACACAACAATGACAGTAGAAATCACAGACGCTAATGTCAAGGACATGATTGCGTCAGGCAAACCCATGGTTATCGATTTTTGGGCCCCGTGGTGCGGACCCTGTAAGATGATGCTCCCCATCCTTGAGGAACTCTCCAATGATTATGACGGACGTGTGCTCGTTGGCAAAATCAATGTCGATGATAACCCCGACACCTGCGAGCAGTACGGCATCATGAATATCCCCACCATGCTCTTCTTCCAGAATGGAGAAGTGGTCAACCGCCACGTCGGAGCCTCCCGCAAACAGGATTTAGCGCAACTTTTTGACGCTCTCTTGTAAAAAAACGCAGCAAAATCGTAAAAAAGCGCCAAAAAACTTGCATATATCAGAAAAAAGCAGTACCTTTGCGCGCTAATTTGGGTTAGTATGCACATTAGCCCTTTTAGGCGGAAGCCGCTTCTCCCGTTTAACGGGAGAACGCTCCGGGTCCGGTAGCTCAGCTGGATAGAGCAACAGCCTTCTAAGCTGTGGGTCTCGGGTTCGAATCCCGACCGGATCACTTCGCGCGAGCTAAGGCTCAATACGATGAACAAATAATTGTTCATATGAATTTTCGCCGTGCTCTCGCTCTCCTCACAAATTAAAATTTGCGGGGACCCCAAAATAAGAATATAATATCTATATATTATACATGCGTCAATTAAAGATTACAAAATCAATCACGAATCGTGAATCCGCTTCGCTTGACAAGTATCTCCAGGAGATCGGTCGCGAAGATCTGATCACGGTCGATCGTGAAGTGGAACTGGCCGGACGTATCCGCAATGGAGACCGTATGGCACTCGAAGAACTGGTTCGTAGTAACCTCCGCTTCGTCGTTTCTGTGGCCAAGCAGTACCAGAACCAGGGACTCAGCCTCCCCGATCTGATCAATGAAGGCAACCTCGGCCTTATCAAAGCCGCCGAGAAATTCGATGAGACCCGCGGATTCAAGTTCATCTCCTATGCCGTATGGTGGATCCGTCAGTCCATCCTTCAGGCCCTTGCCGAACAAAGCCGTATCGTGCGTCTGCCGCTCAACCAGGTCGGCTCCATGAATAAGATCAATAAAGCCTTCCAGCGCTTCGAGCAGGAGTACGAGCGCAAACCCTCGGCCGAGGAACTGGCAGAGATGCTCGATATACCCGTTGAGAAAATTGCCGAGACTCTCAAGATGTCCGGCCGTCATGTCAGCGTGGATGCCCCCTTCGTAGAAGGAGAAGATAATAGCCTCATCGATGTCATGGTCAATGAGGACTCGCCCAATGCCGACCGCGGACTCATCAACGAGTCCCTCTCTACCGAGATCAACCGCTCACTCGCTACCCTCACACCCCGTGAGGCGGACATCCTGCGCAAGTTCTTCGGTATCGGCATGCCGGAAAAAACCCTCGAGGAGATCGGCGATGAACTCCATCTGACACGCGAACGTGTGCGCCAGATCAAGGAGAAAGCCATCCATAAACTCGAATCCGGCCAACGCTCCCGCATCCTCAAAACCTATTTGGGATAAAAAGAAATGATCAGTCGAACAGAGTCGGCTGGTCATTTTCTATTTTTTTGAGTATTGCTCGCATCAGCGTTTCGCGTATCAATCGGCTTCGATTATTCACCCCATATCGCTCGCAGAATTTATTCAACGCCCGCATCTCGCTTGCATTGAGCAATATACTGATCCTATTTTCCCGTGGAGCTTTCATTAACCCATAACCTGTAACCCTTACAGATAAAACGCCAGTTTTATTCCTGTACTCACCATATTCCGCCAGGCCGTATTGGTGAATGTCTCTTCCTCGATCGTCTTTTTCACATCCACCTTTGCCTGATGGATCTGCGCAAAGAGCACCACACTCACAGCCGAACGGGGATTGAGCTGGCATCGGTATCCGAAATCCAATCCCGCGTACAGTCCGCCTACATAGTTCTTACTCAGTGCCACACTGTATCCGATTCCCGCACCGAATACGGGCGCATGTTTCTGCTCCATTAGCGGCAAGTGCAAGGCCACCTGCAGCGGTAAGAAATTATATTTCTCTCCGCCTACGAACGTCCCGTGGTATCCCAGTCCGCCGCCGATGAAGATATGCTTGTCGCCGATATGATGACAGCCTACCAACACATCCACTCCGAATCCTGCACCCGCTTTCTCATTCGATCGCGTCGCCGCACCGCCTGCCAACTCCAGCAAGATCGATGCCTTCTTCGTCGTCTTGATCTCTTCTTCGGTAACCTGTAACCCGTCACCCGTAACCTCTAATCCCTCATTCGTAACCCCTATCGCTTCAATATCCGATTTAGGATATTGGAAGCGTGCTCCTTCCGTATCGCGGATGATCACCACCTCATCATTCTGAAAAATAATCGTTCCCGTCACGCGCGCGCCTGTACGCAATACTATGGTTTCCGCGTGCGCACATACACACGCGAGCAGCATCAAAGCCAATATCCAAAGACGATTTTTCATAATCTGATTATTTTTCGGTGCAAAGATACAACTTTTTTTTCAATTATGCAAACTCAAAGTCAATAAAACTGCGATTTATGTCACAATTCACCACTTTAACCTTCACCTCATCCCCCAAACGGTATCGTTTGATGTCCCCGATCTTGGAGATATGCACCAGTCCCTCGCACCGACTCTCGTCCAGCTGCACGAAGAGTCCGAACTCCGTCACGCCGCTCACAAATCCCGGCAGCACCTCCCCGATATGATCGTTCATCCAGATCGTCTGGTATAGCTTGATTGAGTCCCGCTCCGCCTGCGCCGCCGCCTGCTCACATTCCGAGCAGTGCTCGCACATGAGCTCCATCTCCTCCCGCGTCATCGTCTCTTTCTTGCCCGTCAAGATGTACTTCTCCACCAGCCGATGCACCATCAGATCCGGATACCGCCGTATCGGACTCGTGAAATGCGTGTAATGACTAAATGCCAAGCCGTAATGCCCGATATTATACGTCGAATATACCGCTTTCGCCTGTGCCCGGATGGTGAGGATGTCGATGGCGCGACGAAGTCCTTCGGTGGAGGTGCCTGAGTATCTGGATTTTCCGGATTTTCTGGAAGCCTTCTTGAATTTCTCCACTTCTGCCAGTTTATCGCTGTCAGGCAAGTCGTGTACACGATAGACAAAGGGTTTGCCACTGCCGACAGAGGTGGCTATCGTACGGTTAGCCAGCAGCATAAACTCCTCGATGAGGTGGTGTGCTTCATTGGGGGATTCGAAGTATATCTCGGTCGGGTGTCCGTGTTCGTCCAAACGGAAACGCATTTCTTCCTGTTCGATGGTGAGGGCACCGTTGGCGATGCGGGCGGCACGGAGCTTGGAAGCAAGGTTATTGAGGGTAAGGATGATGCCTGATAAGGGTGCATTGCCTCCGTTCCGCATCGCTTCCGACTCCGAGATTCCTCCGATCCGATTCTCTCTCGATTCTGTCTCGCCAGTCTGATTTGCCAATATAATGGCTTGCGCTTGGTCGTAGTTGAGGCGGGCATTGGAGCGAATGACCGTGCGGCACACCTTATGTTTTAACACGCGCGCGTTAGCATCCATGGTGAAGACAACGGACATGCACAGTTTGTCTTCGTTGGGGCGGAGGGAGCATTTGTCGTTGCAGAGTTCTTCGGGCAGCATGGGGAGTACGCGGTCCACGAGATAGACGGACGTTCCGCGTTGGTACGCTTCGTCGTCGATCTTCGTACCAGGGCGCACATAGAAAGACACATCGGCAATGTGTACACCGATCTGGTAAGTACCATCTTCATTCTCCGCAAAGGAAATAGCGTCGTCAAAGTCCTTCGCATCCGCCGGATCGATCGTGAAGGTGAATACATCCCGCATATCCCGCCTTCTCAATATTTCCAATTTTTCTATCATTCTGACAATCGTAGTACACAAAATCATAAAAATCGACTGCAAAATTACAAAAAATCTTGCACATATCAAAATTTTTACGTAACTTTGCACGCTTTTTTTGTAAAAAACCAGGACGCATAGAATATATAGGACGCCCAGGACGACTAGAAATACTATAAATTCTAAAATAATATGAAAGTAAAAGTAAGTAATGTCAATCAACCTGCCTGGAAAGAGTGCAATATCCATGCCACCCTCCCCGCAGAGTTGAGCAAACTCCAAGAGATCGCGTACAACCTCTGGTGGTGCTGGAATGGCGATGCGAAGGACCTCTTCCGCTACATCGACCTCGAGGCATGGCACAAAGCCGGGTCCAATCCCGTTGTGCTGCTCAATACCATCAGCTATGATCGTATGCTCGAGCTCACCAAGGATGAGAAATTCATGACCAAGCTCAACGATACCTACGCTGAGTTCCGCGCTTACATGGATGCTCCCAAGGATAAGAAAAAACCTACCATCGCCTATTTCTCCATGGAATATGGTCTGACGCATGTGCTCAAGATCTACTCCGGTGGTCTCGGCATCCTCGCCGGCGACTATATCAAAGAGGCTTCAGATTGCAATGTCGATATGACCGCCATCGGTTTCCTCTATCGCTACGGTTATTTCACCCAGACGCTGAGCCCCGAAGGTCAGCAGATCGCTAACTACGAGGCGCAGAACTTCTCCAACCTGCCCATCACGCAGGTCAAGGAGGCAGACGGTTCCAATATGGTCATCGAGGTGCCCTACCCCGACCGCACCGTCAAGGCGTTTCTCTGGCGCGTAGCCGTAGGCCGTATGAACCTCTATCTGCTCGATACCGATAATGAACTCAACTCCGAGTGGGACCGCTCCATCACCCACCAGCTTTACGGCGGTGATAATGAGAATCGTCTCAAGCAGGAGATCATGCTCGGTATCGGCGGTGTGATGGCCCTCAAGAAGCTCGGCATCAAGAAGGATGTCTATCATTGCAATGAGGGTCACGCAGCTCTCATGGGTCTGCAGCGCCTCGTCGATCTCGTGGCCGAAGGTCTCACCTTCGATCAGGCCAAAGAGGTTGTTCGCGCATCGGGTCTCTATACCTGCCATACCCCCGTGCCCGCAGGTCACGACTATTTCGAGGAGGATATCTTCTATAAGTATATGAATGCCTATGCCGGCAAACTCGGTATCGACTGGAATGACCTCATCGGCCTCGGCCGCACCAACCCCGAGGACCACTCCGAGAAATTCTCCATGTCCGTCTTTGCCCTCAATACCTGCCAGGAAGCCAACGGTGTATCCTGGCTCCACGGCGAGGTATCCAAGAAGATGTTCGCCCCCGTTTGGCCCGGTTACTTCCCCGAGGAACTCCACGTCAGCTATGTCACCAATGGTGTCCATATGCCTACCTGGGCCGCTTCCGAGTGGAAAGCTATCTATAAACAGTATCTGCCTGCCGAGTGGATGGATGACCAGTCCAATCTCAAGATGTGGAAACCCTTCGCGGAGATCCCCGATGAGGTCATCTGGAATACCCGTATGTCCCTCAAGCGCAAGATGATGGATTATATCAAGGAGCAGTTCCGCGAGGATTGGATGAAGAACCAAGGTGACCCGGGTCGTATCGTTCGCGCGCTGAACGAGATGAACCCGAACAACCTGATCATCGGCTTCGGTCGCCGTTTTGCTACCTATAAGCGTGCGCACCTGCTCTTCACGGACCTCGAGCGTCTGGATAAGATCGTCAATAATCCCAATTATCCCGTTCAATTCCTCTTCTCCGGTAAGGCACACCCCGCAGACGGTGGCGGCCAGGGCCTGATCAAGCGTATCATCGAGATCAGCCGTATGCCGCAGTTCCTCGGTAAGATCATCTTCCTCGAGAACTACGATATGCGTCTGGCTAAGCGCCTCATCTCCGGTGTCGATATCTGGCTCAATACCCCGACCCGTCCTCTCGAGGCATCCGGTACCTCGGGTGAGAAAGCCCAGATGAACGGCGTGCTCAACTTCTCCGTCAAGGATGGTTGGTGGTACGAGGGTTACGTAGAGGGTGCAGGATGGTACCTCACCGAGAAACGTACCTATGAGAACCAGGCGCACCAGGATCAGCTCGATGCCGCTACCATCTATTCGCTGCTCGAGCGCGAGATCATCCCGCTCTATTATGCGAAGAATAGCAAAGGCTACAGCCCCGAGTGGATCCAGTATATCAAGAAATCCGTCACTCAGATCACCCCGCGTTTCACCATGAAGCGTATGATAGATGATTATTTCGATCGTTTCTATAATAAGCTCGCCAAGCGTCACGCCCTCCTTGAGGCCGATAAGTACAAACTCGCCAAAGAGATTGCGGCATGGAAAGAGAACATGGTAGAGCATTGGGACGAGATAGAGGTGGTTTACAAATCAGACAACCTGCACAACCTCAATGTAGGCGACAAGGTTCAGATACAGGTAGAGCTCGATACCCACGGCCTCAATGATAAGGGCATCGGCGTGGAGCTCGTAGCCATCCGCACCTCTACCCATAATAATGACAAGCTCTATGAGGTAGAGCCGCTCAAGCTCGTCAAGTCGGAAGGTTCGCATCTCTTCTTCGAGAATACCTACCAGCTCGACTACGCCGGCGGTATGAAGTTCGGTCTGCGTATGTATCCGCACCACGAGTTGTTGCCACACCGCATGGACTTCTGCTACGTCCGCTGGCTGTGATAATCCAACCCATAGTAATCAAAAAAGAGACGGCCTCTGCCGCCTCTTTTTTGTATTCTGCCCTGCTGTTAGCGGATTATGTATCTCTTACCGCCTTTCTCGAAATATAAAATCCCATCTACCAGCACTTTTCGGATGGCAGAAGGATGATGAGTGAATTCTTCATTCTGTACTCTTGTCGGAATCGCCTCGCTGATTTCAATCGTAAACCTTCCCTCATACGTTCCTTCTTCCAGATCAACCGTCAGATCATTGGTGCGGTTGCCGGTCTCGTTATCGAATAGGACCGCACCGCCGGTTAGCATCAAGCGGTATGTGCCTGCTTGCTCGATCTGTACGCCCACAGGTACGCTCGTTACGCTATCCGGTAATACATTCGCTGCTACCCGTTCGTATCCCACCATCGTATAGATATTCGCCCTGCCGGCGTTATGCTCTTTGATCAAGTCCTGCCCGAACTCAAACGCCTCGCTCGCATCTTCTGTCAGGCGAACGAACGCACGGTCGTGCAGAACACTATCTTGTTTTATCTCCAGCATTATCTCCTCATAGGGTGCATTTTGCCGTTGCCGTGCCACGATGGCACTCACGGGACGCGTTACACCGGTCCATACGATCGCATCTCCATGCTGCACCAGGTACGCATGGGTCGGGAGAAAATCGAACCCCTCGCCGGCCACCACACTCAGACTGTTATCCGTCATATCCCAGGCATATAGATAAGCCAAGTCGGTTACACTGCTCGCACCGGACAAACCCGGAGAACCGATACAGCGCCAGAAACTGTCTTTGATCCGTCTGTCCCCTTCCGCGCCGTGCGTTGCCGATAGATCAATCGTGCAGCGGTAGGCTTCGCCCAAGGCGGGGATAGTCTCGTTCACCACCTCTATATCCGTGACCGCGGCTAATGCAGGAAAATAGAGCGTGGCTACATCCCGTCCATTCGGCCAGATTGTCGCATTGTCTGCCGCCATGCTAATACTATTCAGTTGCAGCAGGTATCCCTGTCCGGCATGAAGCACTGAGTCGGTATCGTCGATCATGATCCAGTTCGTCGTTCGCTCGGCAAAGAAACCTTCCTCTGCACGACCCTTGCCGTCATAATACAAGATCCGCCAGTCGTAGCCCACTGTTCCGATACCGTATATAGCACCCACCCGCACGTCGAAGGGAAAACTTACAAAATAATTATACCGTCTGTATACGCTTAGGCTTCCGTCATTCAGCAAGCTCTTGCTGAAGCGCATCGCACCGTAAGTGGTCTTACCGGCATCTTCCGAGAGGTCTACCCGCGAAGCTCCCTCTTGCGCATCGCGGCGAAGCACCAGATCCGCATCCGAAGGATATACAATCAGCGGAGAAGCGTAGTAACTCTCCAGCAAACCGCCGCATAAACTACCCGTATGCAACGCACTCTTGATATAGTATGTTCCGGGGGTCACCGGTACCTCGAACCATACCGCATTCCGGGCGTTTTTTGAGGCACTGTGAAACCGCACGCCGCTCACTTCGTTCTCGCAGGCCGCATCATAGAACAGACTCCAGCAAACCGACACACTTCCGTCAGGTACAGACGCAATCGTCGGCGTGACGGTAAGCCGTTGTCCGGCATTCGCCACACTCCCGCTTAATGCCGTAATTTCCGCCTGCGCATGGCCTGTTAGCAGCGATAAAATCAAGAAGATAGACACCCGTTTTTTGCGGTGCAAATACAGCAAAAGGCCATATATAAAAGCGAATAAAAAGAGCACATATGGTTCTCCAACAGGTGCTTTTGATAAAGAGGTGCCGCCTGTATCCGGCGTTTCTACCCATCCGCTGCCCACACCTCCTATCGGTGATCTTCGGGGACCTGAGGCAGAACTGGTAAAAGTCTGTTCAGCATGTATTTCAGAAGGACTTTTGCGTTCAAAAGGACAAAAAATAATACCGGAGTGCTGTTCTCCGGTATTAAGTATCAATTGATTATGAGGTAATTCTATTTTATTCATAGCATATCAATGTTCAAATTCGCCGCAAAATTACACAAAAAAAATCATATATGCAAATTTTTCTTCATTTTTATTCCGGCGAAGCTCACACTTCGCCAAGGGGACGTACTAATTCCGAAGCTATTTCATTCATATCCAGACATTGTGAGCGTGATATCCGTTTCGATGCCGTATGCTCATCGCCTGCCATATAAGGTGCTAATACCAGCAATTTAAAACTCCTTCGCAATATTTTAAGTGGACAGTAGTGAGTTGCGATGATTTGCGATAAAAAGCGGCGGAACCGCATTTCACAACGGGGTTCCGCCTAGAGAAGATTTTTTTCAATTAGCCTCACGTCGAGTGAGGTTTTTGGTTTTTAGTCGATTTGGTCACCGCTATCAATTGTTTGAGCACAGGAACCGGTAATGATATTGAGCGATTGCATAATACCATTAGAACCAAAGTTCACCATTTCCGTATTCGGAGCAATATAATTCTTTTTCATAATTATCTAATCTTTTAAAAGGTTCAACAATAGTTTATATCACTCTTACTTAACGATTTGGCCTTGGATATTATAGATAGCCTCACCACGTTTGATGAAGATTTGGCCATTCTCGATGAATTTCACAGCCTTTACACTCATCTCAGTCTCTTCGATGCCTTGAGCGCCATTGAAGCGGAAGGTGATACGACGCGGAGCCGGAGCCGTGCCGAGATCTAAGTATGCCTTGTTAGCCGGCATATCCGCACCGGTATACAGATAGAGTGCTTCATCATGAAGAACAAAGATATTGCCGGTATTGCTTGTCCATGCAGAAGACGGCTTAAGGTCGTTGTTTGCGAAGCTTGAAGAACCGGTCTCAGCAACAAAGTGGTAAGTCGTATTCGGAGTGCCGTAAACGACTACACCTTCATTGGCAGCAACGTAATCCATTTCAGTTAAATTCAACACATCACCGGCAATAGCGCCCTTATAGATCTTGAGACCTGTCGGAGCGAAAGCTACAACATTCTGAACATCGTTAGAATACGATGCCCAGCCATAATCATTGGTAGTAACCTGAGCAACATATACCGGCGCATCTTCAAGGACAGAGAAGCGGAGGTTGACTTCCAGACCTGCCTGTGCAGAAGTGATACTGAACGGAACGGTCAAATCGGATTCAATTTTAGTAGCTTCTCCGGTAGAGGCATCGAAAATATAGAGCTCACGACCGTCAACATTGCTGAATGTCAAGGTGTAATCTTCATCCAAAGCATTAGCCTCAAAACCGATATGGGTACCTTCCAAATTGTTAGTAGCCCACTGTTGCCATTTGCCACCATTTTCGTCCACTACATAAAAACTAGAATTAAGCGATGGCACATCTCCTTCATCGGTAGTTGCAGCACTAAAATCTGCACTTTCGCGGAGCTTAATGGTTCTATCCTCGCTGTTAGCAGAAGATAGCTTGATAGTCATTCTGGCAGTGTAATCAACAGCAAACATGTTGAGTGCTAAAGCACATACACTGATGATTGATAAAATCTTTTTCATGATGATATTGTTTTATTCGTTAATATACTCTTCTATGCGGAGCTTCAAAGTGCCCATTCTGAACATCAGAATTGTAATCTAATGTTGGATCGCTGCTACCACCTGACATGATACATGCATTCAGTTGTAGAGGCGCTGTTTCCATCTCAGGGATGATATATCTTTTTTTCATTATTTAACTACCTTTTTACCATTAATTACATATACGCCGGCAGGCAGCACGTGGAAGTTCTCACCCATGTATTGACCGGTCAAAGTGTAAATGCCTTTCTTGTTAGCCTTAGCCTCTGTATTCTCAATAGCAGTCGGCATCTTAGCTACAGCTACAATCTCAAAGCGACCTTCGATCTTGCTATTTGCCGGAGCGGAGAAACTATACGTATTACCACTTACAAGCTCAGTCTCAGTACCGGTCAAATTGTCACGGAGTGCATAACCATCCAGGGTTACGTTGCTAAAGTTTACAGTGTAAGAAGTTGCCTCTTTGGTTTCCAGGGTGATAGCAGTATTGGCAAGATTATCTGATGCCAGGTATGCTAAATCCCCTTCTTCCATTGCAAAATACATATTGAAACTATTTTCGTTCATCAATTTCTCTACATTGTATTCATTATTGAACGAAGCCTCAAAATTAGCACTCTCATACAGTTTCAATACATCACGGCTACCGTTAGCAGCTTTAACAGTAATTGTTGCACGAGTATATTCTTGAGTATTCTTGATGCGTTTGGGTGCATTGTTGCTAATACCGAGGAACGGGTTGTAAACATATGCTTCATAATCCAACTCGGGGTTCTCACCTATACCTTGTTTATGATATACGAAAGCTTGCATGGGTTGAATCTTTACTTGCAACATCTCTTCCGGACCATCTTCTACGTCAAGCGAACTAATCGCATCCCATTGATTATCACCTATATTATGAACCCAAATGGTATTTTTGATATGATTATAACCCGCCAAACCATTTATCAGTTCAGCAATGTCAATCGGTGCGGTATAACTGTTACCAAAATAATTCCATTTGTCATTATACAAAGACAACTCAGGGTTACCATTACCTACCAATTCGCTCTTGAATACGTATTCAGCACCTTGTTCAGCTGCTTGTACGGTCATATCGTAACAGCGGAACGGTTCAAAAGCTTCGTTGGCAGCCTTTGTCATAACTTGCCACTCGTTTGCATCAGTCAATCTATAAATAGCAGTAGGAATAGCATAATTGAATACATTCTCATTACCGCGAGTAATCGAATTATCATATGTCGGCACAGCAAAACGTTGGAAAGCATATACATCCGGGTTTGTGCTTTTTCTATAACCTTTAGATTTCAATGTTACAGTTGCATTCGGGTGCTTAGCCTGAATAGCATTCGGCTTAATCAAGAGCGTACTATACTTGTCATAGCCGGTTCTGCCGTCCATTGTCAACTCAATGTTCTCGTTGGTGCTGGAAATGATGTCACCCTCGGAAATAAGGGTTCCTCCGGCAGCAACTACAATCTTCGCTGTTGCATCTCCCATTACAATACCGCCTTCACCTACATGGAGTGTTTCGCCATCAGCAACGGTCAGCGTTGCGTCCGGAGCCACATACAAATAGTTATCTGTAGATGCAGTCTCAGGAACTACGATACAAATAGGTTTAGTTGCGAAACGATACTTATTCCTATAATCAGATGTTAAATAATAATTTGCATCTGCCATCAAACTGGAGTCCGGGCAAAGATTATTTTTTCTGTCATCGTAGTTATATCCCTCAATATTTGCATTGGAATATGGAACGAAAATGGTAGTATAGTTATTTGCCAACTTACCTTCCAAATAATGATCGGTTGCATATTTGTTATTATCTACGCCACCTGTTTTCTTAAGCGGTGTACCGGCCATTTCATCAGAGGAGAAGATACCACCTTGAATATTCCAAGTACCAGGACCTGCAATCGGTCCCCAATCGGCTCCTTTTTGATAGTCAGAAACTCCTTCATAACATAAGAATGTACCACCTTTGATAGTTATGTTAGACGCATCTGATTTTGCCCAAATAACCGGACATTTCGGAAGATCGTACCCTCCATTCGGACCGATAAAGATACCGCCTTCGATGGTCAGATTACCATCATTACAAATAGTGGTAGGTGATCCGGGATCTGCACCTTCTTCTTTACCTCCAATAAACATTTGTACGATTTTCTTTCCTTCGCTGATAATCCGCAGTGTTCCCTGGTTGAAGATAAGCGCATTTACATCAATATCGCCACCTCCACAAACTTGCTCTACATAGTTTTTGGGGCACATAAAGGCAGGTATGCCAGGCATACACCCATCATTATACGCAGCTTCTGCGCTTGCATAACCTCCCTGAGATGGATCCTTCATCCAATCTTCAGCTTCTGCCGTCCACTGATACGTACAACCTGCAGCCGTATTAATCAACTTCCAGTTCTGAACAATACCGTGTCCATTTAAGTTGAGGACAACGTTTTTTCCTGCAGGAACAACCAATGTTACGTTGTCATCCATGTTGGTAATCTCAATATCTTCCAATAAAGTAACCGTAGCCGGATCTGTTAAGGCTGCGATTTTAGAATTTAAGTCAGTAAGACTAGTTGCGAAAGCATCTGCCTGACCCTCCACAGAAATCTTAGCGACATTTCCCCACGCCATAACAACGCAGAGCATCGTCATAAGCGGAATTAGAAAAAATCTTTTCATAAATTTAAAAATTTAATTTTAAATTTCTGGAGCTTCGGTGTCATCGAGTTGGGTAAGCAAGCTTACACTCGATTAGCACGAACCTTCATACTTTTAGTTAATTTTGTGAGCCTTGCGGCTCGGTTAATTATAAATTGTTTTGTTGTTTTGTTTTATCTATGTATCTGGTCTACTGGTCTACTAGTCATATAGGCGGTCATAGACGACGAAAAAGCGGTAAACCACAATAATTGGATTACCGCTAAAAAGATCGTACGATTAACTATTTATTCGTATAAGATACTTGAAGGAACAGAACGCCGGGTATCGTAGAAGTCAACAATAATAATTGTTTCTCCCTCTATTCTATATACCATCATACTGCGTTTGTAAATAGCAATGCTTCTGTATTCAAATGTTTCTGTGGAAATATCTTCATCCACGCCTCCTAAATTGGGCATAGTTTTGAGCAAACGTGTCCATTCCTTGGTGCGCTTTTGAAAATCCTGCAATGCCTGATTGCCAAATTGACTTGCAATATACTGCGCTACTTCGCGGAAGCCTTCGATGGCTCTTGGAGTACGAATGATTTTCATGCTGCGACAGATAGGGAAAGTTGGTCAACAATCTGATCCATCATTGCGTCCGATTCTTCTTCAGAATAGACCATCCCTGCAGCAATCTGTCGTTCAGACTCTTCAATATGTGCTTTGCGTTCCTGAAGTTGCGCTAACTGCTCAACATATAAGCGACCTGCCACTTTGTCAAGAAGCATTTGCTGTTCTTGGCGTGGTAACATGCATGCCATGTCGAACACCTCGTTGAATGTAGGTTGTGTTGCTGTCATAAATCAGTCCTTTCACTTTTGCGACTGCAAAAGTACTACAAAATTCTGACATATGCAAATAATTTCGCTCAAAAATGCAAAATTTCTTTCTTTTTACGGTAATCCAATATGTCAAAGATCATAAACATATCAAAAAAGCGGGCACTTCAAGATCGAAGCACCCGCAAACTATATGCAAAAATAAAAGCGGGACTGCAATCTTGCTGTTCCGCCAATCGAGGCTCTGGTATTGCCTTTTTTATCCAAACAGCAACACTGAGCCCACGCCGTACGTATATTATATAATAAGGTACACGCAGTTGCGCGCATACACGTATATACATACCATAGGCATCTTAGTGTCGCAATGTCTTGGATAAAAATGTCAGAAATTTACCAGATTTCTGTAAGTCAAAACAAAGCGCGCTTAAGACGCTATTCATTATGTCCGTATCCCACCGCACTAATAGGACATTTCCCGACGTGAGCTTACAAAAAAAATGTACTATTCACGTAGTGCAGTTACAAAATACGGCGCAAAATTACATAAAAAATTTGAAATATACAAATTTTATGTCACTTTTTTTCTATTTTTTGTGATTTTTTGGATCAATAGTGTCCCATTAAAAATAAACAAAAACATACAAAACCCTTTTGAAGGCTTTAGCGCAATGCGCATTGCGTACTTTGCGGCTAAAAACTCCTCGCAAGCAAGCTTTCGGATAGTTTTTATCCCAAACTCCGCAACTCTGCGAGTTAATGCCCTCAAAAGACATAAACATAAAAAACAAATATTATTCAAATCGAAAAGTCTGAATATATTCATAAGTTGCTGAATATGAATAATATACTTACTTTTCTTAGAAAGATTTGGTACACCTGATAGTACAAAATCAAGGTCTCAAACCTCGGAAAGCTAATATCCCTCCAGAGGGTGTGCCTATGAATTGGAATATATCCGAAATGCTTAGTGGATCAGGTGTTGGTCAGGGTTTGGTTAGGTCGTTCTCGGGACGTGGTCCCGTGATGGTCGCGTTCCTGATATGATATACTACAGATGATAGATAGTAAATAAATACTGATGCGATAACTTTAAGAAAAAAACAGACAGCAAGTACTGTATCCATCCCGACGATTATCCGATCGTGCTGATAGAGGAATAGAAATAACAAAGCCGACATTTCTGCCGGCTTTGTTGTGTTTATACGCTTTGATACAAAGACACCGGACCTTCGTGCCAGCGTTTTGTACTTTCTTGCTCCAATTGTTTGTACATATTGGAAGAATATATGCGGCGGATGGCTTCTATCGTACTGATATGCTTGTCGGCGCTCAACATATCTGCCACCCAACTTACTTTGAACGGCAAGAGCAGATACAGATTGTTTTGAGTTATCTCGCTCATAGTAGAATCTCCTTCGCTTTAACAAACTTCAATACGTGGAGTGCCTGTTCGGTATGGAACAGATATTGATCCACCAAATCGTATGTGCGTAATTCCGCAAGTAAGTTCTGCTTATTCATCACACCACCTTCGTACAGCGTGAAGCAGGTATAAACGCGGTCGTTGGCAACAGGTCCGTACACAACATCGTAGTTGTGAACAAAATCCTTGTCCAAGCGGTTGCTCATCACAAAATCTATCCACTCATCCGTTGGCGAATCGAAGAAAGCACAATGAAACTGCTTGAGCGCATCCAAGTCCAACTCGTATTCATTGACATAACCTTTGCGGGCACCGCTGTCTTTCATGCGTTTACGCACCCAGTCTTCTGCCTGTTTAGCAGAAGTGGTAGTATAAAAGCCCGTTCCGTAATCCAAGGTACGAGTAGCCTGACGTATTTCCGGTGTCGGGACACGCTCTAAACTGCCATGATAGACTCTCATTGCGTTCTTTTATTGATAAATTCGTCAATATCCTCCATGATCCACTGCGCGCTTTGCGTGTGCAAAGGCTCATAGCCTGCTTCCAGATACTCCAAGACACCATATTGGTCAAGGATACGCATTGATTGCTCTCCTGTCAAGTGGTGCCGCTGCTTGTATTGCTCAATACAAAAAGCAAGGAATAATGATATTTCGTTACTGCGCATAGGGTATCTTTGCAACTTTCGAGTGCAAAGATACTGCTTTTTCTTGATATATGCAAGAGTTTCAGCGTTTTTTTTGAATTTTAATCGGTAATTTGGCGCAAAATCGCTCGGCCGTTTGGCGCAAGAGAGCTCCGAAAGGTGCTCTTTTTTTCCACCACCCCTCACCCTCCCCTCTACAAATTATTTCGTAAATTCGGCCCTCCCGCAAGCGGGTTCCCGCCGAATTTACGTTCGCACTATCGTGCAAACTGCAAGATTTATCCGCAAAAACACAAATTATGCGAGCATTTTTGATTTTTTGCGGATAATTCTTGCAAATTTGAATAATTTGTTGTAAATTTGCAGCCGAAATACAAATGACGCCTATATGAAACGCAGATTATTCTCAACGTTCCTATTGCTGATGATGGTGTTGGCGGTATTCGCCAAGCCATACAAAATCACCGCATCCAAGCTCAATGTGCGCAAGAGCCCGGATGCTAACGGCGCCGTGGTCGGTTCGCTGACGCAGAATAGCGAAGTGGAAGTGAACAAGGTATCCAGACCGTGCTGAACGCGAAGAAGAAAAAGAAAGCCAAAGACACAGATAAAGATTAGTAATACATAACTCTCAACTATATGAAACAACTATCCCAATTGGCCATCCTATTGACGATGCTCATCAGCGGTATCGCACTGAGTTCGTGCGGCAAGACGATAGAGAAAGATATCATGACCCCCGGCGGCCTGATCGAAGGCACGGGCGGCAAGACCAATAATCAGATGACGGACGAATATATCCGATACGAGCAGGACGAGGAGCTATGATGCTATTGAATATACTGAAATCGAAGATCCATCGGGTGGTCGTCACGGAGGCGAACCTCGAATATATCGGTTCCATCACGATCGATGAAGCCCTGATGGAGGCGGCGAACATATACGCAGGGGAACGGGTGCAAGTGGTGGATAATAACAACGGCGCCCGGCTGGAGACCTATGTCATTCCCGGCAAACGGGGCTCGGGCTGCATATGCATCAATGGCGCCGCTGCGCACCTGGTGAAGGTGGGCGATACGGTCATCATCATGGCGTATGCCTTAATGGAGCCGGAGGAAGTGAAAGGTTTCAAACCCAGCATTATTTTCCCAGAAAATAATCGGGTTTAAAACGTTAAAAGGTTAAAATGGTCGCCACGCGACGTTAAAGAGTTAAAATGGTGACTTCGTCACGTTAAACAGTTAGATGGCATTTTTTGAATTACATAGCGAGGCAAAAGGTGTAGGGCCGAGAGCGGGTGTCATCCATACCGATCACGGCGATATCCTCACGCCGATCTTCATGCCGGTCGGTACCGTAGGTACCGTGAAGGGTGTGCAACGCAAGGAGCTGGAGGACGATATCAAGGCGCAGATCATCTTGGGCAATACCTATCATCTGTTCCTGCGTCCGGGAACGGAGATACTCCGCAAAGCCGGAGGTCTCCATCGCTTCGAGGGTTGGGACCGTCCGATCCTGACCGATAGCGGCGGTTTTCAGGTCTTTTCCCTCACCGACATCCGCAAGATGACGGAAGAGGGCGTACGCTTCTCCTCCCATATCGATGGCCGTAAGCTGCTCTTCACCCCCGAATCCGTCATGGATATCGAGCGGGAGATCGGTGCGGACATCATGATGGCTTTTGACGAGTGCTGCCCCGGTACGGCCGATAAGAAATATGCCAAGGACTCCATGGACCGCACGCATCGCTGGTTGGACCGCTGCATCGCCCGTTTCGACGGCACAGATGACCTCTACGGCTATAAGCAGCATCTCTTCCCCATCGTGCAGGGTTGTACCTATCCCGAACTGCGGCAGGAGGCCTGCAAGCGCCTGCGCGATCTGGACCGCGACGGATACGCCATCGGCGGTCTCGCCGTAGGCGAACCGACGGAGGTGATGTACGATATGATCGAGGTCTGCAATGATATCCTGCCGCAATCCAAGCCGCGCTATCTCATGGGCGTGGGTACGCCGTGGAATATCCTCGAGGCCATCGAGCGCGGTGTGGATATGTTCGACTGCGTGATGCCGACCCGCAACGGCCGCAACGGCATGATCTTCACCTGGCAGGGCGTGATGAACCTGCGCAATAAGAAATGGGAGGATGACTTCACGGAGCTCGATCCGTATGGTACCTCATACGTCGATCATGCCTATACCCGCGCCTATGCACGCCATCTGATCCATGCGCAAGAGATGCTCGGATTGGAGGTCCTCTCGATCCATAACCTCTCTTTCTACCTCGACCTCGTCACACAGGCACGTGAGCATATATTAGCAGGCGATTTCTCTTCGTGGAAAGCTTCTGTTTTACCCAACCTCATGCAACGACTTTGAAGCGGATAGACTGGTATATCATCAAGAAATTCTTGGGCACGTTCTTTTTCTCGATCGTGCTCATTCTTTCGATCGCCATCGTCTTTGACCTGACGGAGAAAATGGATGATTTCTTCGAGAACCAGGTTCCGCTGCACGAGATCATCTTCGAGTACTACCTGCCCTTCATCCCCTATTATATGAATATGTTCAGTTCCCTGTTCATCTTCATATCCGTCATCTTCTTCACTTCCAAACTCGCGGGCAACTCCGAGATCATCGCCATGCAGGCAACGGGTATGAGTTTTCACCGGCTCATGGTGCCCTATGCCATCTCGGCGACGGTGCTGTGCGTGCTGAGCATATGGCTGGGCGGCTGGGTGATTCCGCAGAGCAGTAAGCATATGCTCGCCTTCACGGATAAGTATATCGAGCATTTCACGACGGAGAACGCCCGTAATATCCAGCTCGAGGTCGAACCCGGCACGGTGCTCTATATCGAGTCTTTCCAACGCAGAGCCGGCATCGGATACCGCTGCTCGATCGAGCATTTCGAGGGCAAGACCCTGGTGGACCGTACGACCGCCGACCGTATCTACTATGATAGCCTCGAATACTGGCATCTCGATCATTATACCGAGCGCACCTTCACCGGTATGCACGAGTCGCTGGAACGCGGTATCCGCAAAGATATCACCCTCGCTGTCATCCCCGATGAACTCTTTATCACCGCCCAGCAAGCGCAGCAGATGACCACGCCGGAGTTGCGCCACTATATGCAGCGGCAGCGGGAACGGGGCAGCGGCAATGTCAAAGCATTCGAAGTGGAGTACCATAAACGCTGGGCATCGCCCCTCGGCGCCTTCATCATGACCCTGCTCGGCGTGACGATGAGTAGCCGCAAGGTACGCGGCGGAATGGGTAAGAACCTCGGCATCGGCATCGTGCTCACCGCGGGCTATATTCTGTTTTCCACCGTAAGCACCACATTCTCTGTCAATAACGTCATGTCGCCTTTCATCGCGGCATGGCTGCCAAACTTCGTATTCTTGGGTATTTCTATTCCTTTATACATCCGAGCTTCGCGCTGATTATTAACATTTTTCTACTTTTTATTAAGATTTTCTGATAATTTGTCAACCGTATTCGGCAATTTGCAGAAATTTATCACTTTTTAGCAAAATTTTTTGCAGATGTCCTAAAAAGGCAGTAATTTTGCATCGGATTTCTCGCTAGGGCTAAGATTCGTGTGACGCGCTACGTTAGCGCACATTGGGGGCCCCGGGTAATCCAAGATGATCTAAAAACATTTAAAAGAAAGGACAAATTATGAAAAGGGTATTAGTTAGTTTATTTACATTTGTCGCCTTACTGACCGGTTTTATCTATGCGGACGCCGCACACAACAATGATAATTTCACTGTTCGCTTCCGCGAGAATACGCTGGTAGTGACATCCTCTAAGATGGAAGAAGCACGCATCTACTCGATGCAAGGTAAACTGCTTCAAAAAGAAAAAGGCAACTTCGCCGAGTTTGAATTAGATCGCGGTACCTACCGCCTCTATGCCAAAGTAAACGGCAAGACCCTTAGCCGCCGCATCGAATTGCGGTAACCAAAAAGGGCTCCCAAGCGGGAGCTCTTTTTTGTTATCAATAGCCGTTTACACCGTCGCTATCACATCCCAGACGAAGGCTCTCACGCCCACTTCGGGATTGCACAGGTCGAGTTTTTTGATCGACTCGAGCAATGCCGGCAGCTGTTCATCTTCCACCACCGCGATGACGCAGGAGTTCATCTCCGGCCACGCATGGGTTCCACGCCGGGGTTCGCCCCCGTTGGTGCCACGTCCCTGTACTTGCTCAAAGAACGTGAAGCCCTTGATGCCCAATACATCGAGCATATATTCGACACGACCCGTATTGGCCTGATTAAATACGATCATTACAGATTTCATAAGCAAAAATCAGTCGAAAGTCAAAAGTCGAAAGTCAAAAGCATAGTTTGTTTCGACTCTGACATGCGACAATATAATACGTTAAACATTTTGTGCTTTCTACTTTTTACTTTCCTCTTTCGACTTAACTTTGAGGTCCATGAAGATGAATTTCTTGCGGAGGGCTTCCTTTTTGTCGCGGTCACCGTGCTTGGTCATAGCACCGTAGAGGACGGGCACGAGGTAGAGCGTCAGGAATGTCGAGACGGTCAGACCGCCGATGACGACGATACCAAGCGGTTGCCACATCTCCGCACCTTCACCGTTAGACACCGCCATCGGCACCATACCGAGGATGGTGGTGAACGCGGTCATGAGGATCGGTCGGATACGTGAGCGTCCAGACATCGTGATGGCTTCGTTGAGCTCGTGTCCACGCTCTCGCATGAGGTTGATATAGTCCACGAGGACGATACCATTCTTGACGACGATACCTACCAGAAGGACGATACCCAAGGCACCAATCATATCAAGGCTTCGTCCGGTGAGCCAGAGTGCCATGATGACACCGGTGAGCGCCGGGAAGATTGTCAACATGATGATGAACGGCATGCGGAGCGACTCGAACTGCGACGCCATGGTGATATAGACGAGCAGGACGATGAGTGCGAAGAGCAGACCCATGTCGCCGAAGGTCTCCTGCTGGTCCTCGTAGTCACCGCCGATATGGGTTGAGTACCCCATAGGCAGGTCGAGTTGCGGCAGGACGGTTGCTTCGATCTGGCCGGCTAACTCACCGAGGGAAGTGTTATACGGCGTGACCTTGACGGTGACGATACGCTGACGGGACTTACGCTCGATGGTAGGCGGTGCCCAGTACTCACCGATAGTAGCTACTTCGGAGAGTTTCACTTTCTTGCCGGTCGGCGTAGGGATAGTGAGGTTGAGCACGTCGGAGAGAGAGTTACGATCCTCCTCCCGGAGTCTGACGACGATGTCGTACTCGGAGCCGTCGTCCTTGAGGTAACCGCAGTTCATACCCGCCACGCGGTTGCGGAGGTATGTAGAGACGGTTGCCGAAGAGAGTCCGAGACGGGAAGCTTTCTCTTTATCGACGGTGATCTTGATATCCGGACGGTCGTCCTCACGGGAGATATTGACATCACGCGCACCGGGCAAAGCCATGCAAAGACGGCGGGTCTGCTCTGCGAGCTGGGAGGTCTTATCGAAATCATATCCGTAAATCTCCACATCGACGGTGTTGCTGCCACCACCAGGACCGTTCGAAGCTACCTGACACTGGTACTCGACGATCTCGGGGTAACGCGCCATTTCCTGACGGAGGATCTCGGCTATCTCCCAGATAGTCTGGTCACGCTCCCATTTCTTAGGCAAACGGACGGTCATGGAGATCTTGTTATTCATCGTCGAAGAGAAGAGCGCGGCAATGGTCGCATCATCGTTCGAACCGGCAGAGGTGTAGATAAGCTCGATCTCGGGCACGAGGACCATGAATCGTGTCTCGAGTTGGCGTGCGGTCTTGAGGGTCTCCTCGATACGCGTACCGCGTTGGAGCTTGACGGTGACGGAGAGATGGGCATTATCCTGCTCCTGCATGAAGTCCGAACCGATATGTCCGGTGAAGACCGGCAGCAGAGAGAGCGCGAAGGTGCCGAAGATGATGAGGACGGTCAGCGCCTTATGCTTGAGACACCATCCTAACGAGCGGGCATAGAAATCATCTATTTTATCTAACAGACGAACCACCGTACGATCGTACCAACTCTTCTTGCCTGCCTCATCCTCCACGAGGTTACCGTTCTCATCCACATGCACTTTCTTCGCTTTCAGCAGTTTAGAGCAGAGCATCGGGGTGAGGGAGATTGCCACCAAGGTAGAGGTACAGCACACGATCGTTACGATCCATCCCAACTCATGGAACATGATTCCTGCCAAACCCGGTAACATCGTCATCGGCACGAATACGGCTACGAGCACGAGGGTCGTCGCGATGACGGAAACCCACACCTCGTTGGTGGCATAGATAGATGCCTCGTGAGGATCTTCGCCACGTTCGATATGTCGGGTGATATTCTCCAGCACCACAATCGCATCATCGACCACCATACCGATAGCGATGGTGAGCGAACAGAGGGAGATGATATTCAGCGACGAATCCGCCATTCCGAGGTAGATAAATGCCACAATGAGGGCAATAGGAATCGTGATACCGATGATGATGGTAGCACGCCATTTGCCGAGGAAGAAGAGTACCACGAGTACCACGAAGAGAAGGGCATAACCGATGGACTCCTCCAACGAATTGATAGAGTTTTGGATGTTCTCCGATGAATCGTAGATCTTCTCAATCTTCACATCCGTAGGCAGCTGTTTTTGTATTTTCGCCAGTTCCTTACGTACGTCGCGGCAGACCTGAACGGTATTGGCTCCTGTTTGTTTGGCAATAATCAAACAGACGGCTTCACGCCCATTGGTTTTCTCATCCGAAGAAAGATCCTTGATAGTATCCTTGACCGTAGCTATATCACGGATGAAAACCTGCTGTCCTTGCGGTGTCATAGCTACCATCAGATTCTCTATCTCGGAAGACTCGATATACTCCGAACGCACCTGCATCTGGTACTGCTCCTGCGGCATCTTGACGGTACCGGAGGAGAGGTTGAGGTTATTCGCCGAAACGACCTGACCTACCTGCTCCAGCGAGATACCATAGGCATCGAGTTTCTGCTGGTCGATATCGACATATACATATCGGTCCGGCGAACCGGAGAGAGAGAGGTTACCGATACCGTCCACTTGGTTGAGCTGCGGGATGACCTCGTCGTTGAGGATCTTGTCCAGACCCGGGTAGGTCTCGTCTGCCGTGATGGAGTACATACATACCGGCATAGAGGACGTCGAGAGCTTGAAGATCATCGGCGTACCGCAGTTGTCCGGCAAATTCGACTTCGTCATATCGATGTACGAACGCACATCGTTAACCGCCTCGTCCATGTTAGCGCCCCACTCCAGCTCCAATTCGACCATCGAGATATTATCCTTACTCTGCGAAGTGATATGTTTGAGGTGATCCACCGAGGTGAGGGCGTTCTCCATGTATTTGGTGACGTTCGTCTCGATCTCGGACGCGGACGCTCCCGGGTAAGTCGTCATCACCGTGATGTACGGAGGATCCATCTCCGGGAACTGGTCAATCGGCAGTTTAAGGAAACTGTATATACCGATAATAATGACCGCCACAAAGATGAGGGCGGTGGTCACCGGTTTTTCGATTGCTGATTTATAAATGCTCATATTTCTTGTTAGTCGAAAGTCAAAAGTCGAAAGTCAAAAGCATAGTTTGTTTCGACTCTAACCTGCGATACATTATGGTTAAACATTATATTTTCTTATCAATGCATAAAGCATCTTTTGGATTTCTACTATCTGCTGGCGCATTTCTTCACATTGTTCCTGAGATAGATATTGTGCATTAAAAGCCACCAGCAATTCCGTTTCCAACTCATATGCAGAGCCTAACGATATGTTCAAAAAGTGCCTAATTCTGCTTTCGACTTTTTGCTTTCGACTTTCGACTCTTACTCCACTACATTTAATTTGACTCCGTCAACTAACTTGTGTTGGCCGACGGTGACCATTTCTACACCGGGAACGATCTCCGGCGAGATGATCTCGATCTCTTGGTCAAAACGCTGACCGAGTTCTACGGATACGCGTTTCGCACGACCGTTGTCATTGATGAAGACATAGCGGTCATTGGCACCGACAAGTTTCTCTACTGCTTGGTAAGGCGCTACGATCGTATTGGCTTTGCCCAGGCCGAGAGAGGTCGTGACATACATACCCGGACGCAAGAGGTTCTTGCCGTTGGGGATGACGATCTTCACCTGGAAGGTATGGCTGGTAGCGTCAATGGTCGGATAAACGACTTCTACGGTTGCCGGGAAGACCTGATCGGGATAGATCTCCGAAGTAAGGGTCAGTTTCATTCCTTCTTTGAAACGCGGGAAATAGGTCTCAGGGATGGCCACGAGTGCTTTGAGTTTATCGATCTGGGAGAGCACCAGGATGGGTTGTCCGGCATAGAGCTCGCCGTCCTCGTAGTTCTTCGCCGCGATGACGCCGTCGAAGGGCGCCTTGACGTAGGTGTTGGTCTCAAGGAAGTCGAGTTGCTCCTTGGTGGAGTTATACTGCGTGGTGAGTTGATCCAGCTGCTGCTGGGTAGCGGAACCGGTTTTGAGTAACTGCTCCACACGGTTTTTCTCGATACCGAGGTTAGCGAACGAGATCTTGGTGGTCTTGTACTGGGTCTGATCCATGGTGACGAGGGACTGTCCTTGCGCCACTTTGTCGCCCACTTCGACGAAGATATGCTCGATCTTACCGGTGAGGGACGGGGCCACATTGAGGGTGACATACCCCTGGAGATTAGTGGACACATTGATCACGCGCTCGATCTCACGGGGCTGCAGCACCATGGTGCGCACTTGCTCTACGCGCTCCTCGGCAGCGTCTTCGGATTTCTTGCCGCAAGCGATAAAGGTCAATGCGGCGAGGGTGTAAAGAATAGTTTTTTTCATATTAGTTATTTAAAAATTTCTCGAGTTCTACTTGGGCGTTGACGAGCGCCAGGATGGATTGCACGTACGATGATTGCGCACCGATGAGGTCATTGGACGCATTGGTCAGTTCCAGACTGCTGGAGGTACCGTATTTATATTTCTCGGTAGCGGACTTGAAGACACGCTGCGAAACCTCGATGTTCTCTTTCTCATTGAGATAGGTCTCGTAGGCGTTGGTGAGGTTGAAGCACAGCTGGCGGTACTGGATACCGAGGTTATCGGTAGTCTCGGAGAGGTTATTCTTCGCTTCTTCAAGCGCGATCTTCTTCTCCACGATACCTGCGGCGCGTTTGCCGGACGACCAAAGCGGCATCTTGACGGACACCTGCACGACATTCGGCGGCGTCATACGCATACCGCCTTCGCCGTAGTAGTACTGATTGGTATAGTTATACCCGACACCGATGGTGGGTCCGTATGCCCAACCGGCCATGTGGACGTTTTTCTTGGCCAGGTCCACCTGCTTCTGCAGCAACTGATAATTGAGGTTATTCTCCATGCGGAAGTCCTGTCCGAGTAGCGTAAGGATACGATCCGGGGAAAGGATGGCATCGAGGTCTTCTGTGAGCACGAGTTCGGTTTCCACCGGCACGTCCAGCAGTACTTTAAGACTGCTCTTAGCCAACTCGATATTCCGCTGCTGTGCATTGATGGAGTTCTTGAGTGTATTGACACGCACGCGGATCTGGTCAGCCGCCGTTTGCTCGGCCGCTCCTGCCTGTACGGCATTTTGGGTCATGGTCTCCAAAGCTTGGATATTGAGCAAACTGGAATCGAGAAGATTGGAGATACCCTGCAGCGCGAGCACGGATACGTATGCACCCATCACGCTACCGCGCAGTTCGCTTTCGGATTTCTCGAGCGCGATCTTCTTCATATCGATGGCGATATTATTGAGCAGTACGCCCACGATGGCCTGACCGTTGAGACCGACCGAAGCCGTAACGCCTAAAGCACCCACGTTGGGCATATTGATATTCACCGGCGTTCCTCCCATGGAGAGGGTGGCGCTGTAGCCGAGATAATCTGAATAGCTATAACTCGCATCTACCTGCGGGAGCATAGCTGCAATCGTTTGCCAGCGGGAGGCATATGCTTCCTGCACGGCCAGCGAGGCATTGCGCAGGCTGCGGTTTTGTTGAACGGCATAGGTCTGTGCTTCGGATAGGTTGAGGTTGAGAGTCTCCGGCGCTTTGCCTTCCTTAGGACTCTTCGTGGCCGCCATGACGTGATCTTCCGCCATGAGGCCGGCACTCATCAGCACAGCCGATAGAATAAAAAAGAGTTTCTTCATATAGTGATTATTTATACAGTTTCAATCCTTCTTCGCTTAGGATACCGCGCACGAAGATATCCATCGTGGCGTGTCCGACCTGGTGCAGATTATACCCGCTGGTCTCCATCTCCTCAAAATTGCGCATGGCCTCATTATGGATACCGGCAAAGATGACAGCTGCTATATCTATATTAAGGTTCGCGCGCACGAGGCCCTGCTCGACGCCGAGCTCGATATAATGCTTGATGTAATGCTTATGGATCTCAAAGCAGCGCTGCTGAAAATCCGCGAACTGGCGGGGGTAGTATTTCTTGAGGTCATAGACGAGTTGCGGCACACGTCGCACATCGTTTTTCTCCTGCTCCTGCCGTTTGATGAAGAGTTTGATGATCTGGCGGAAGTCCTGCAGCTTGAGTAGCTCCTCCATCTTATCGGAGATATATGTAAGGTTGGCCTGCAGCGTCTGCTCGATAAGGACATCCTTGGACTCGAAATAGACGTAGAAGGTTTTCTTCGACATGCCGAGTTCCCGGCATATATCGTCGATGGAAATGGAACGGATACCAAGGCGAAAGAATAGTTCGCCTGCGGTCTTGATAATATGATTTTTCTGATCTTCTACCATCGTTTTACACAAATCGGCCGCAAAGGTACAAAAAAGATCTGATATATGCAAGAAAAAAGGAAACTTTTTCCACCGAAAAAAGTTTCCTTGTAATCTTCAGTTAGCAAAATTGCTTAACGAACGCGTGCTCCCTGGAGGTCGAAGAGCTTGTTGTCGCGGATGATGAATACTTGACCTTCTACCATCACTTTGCGAGCCTGCTCAGTGAGAACGATGTTCTCGATACCTTGCTTTTCGCCGTTGATCTCGATAACAGTACCCTTGTCGATTTGCGGCTTGAGGGTGCTCTGAACAGGATCTACGTAGTTTTTGATCTTACCTACGAGCACTACTTGGTCACCTACAGCAACAGCCTTGTCGAGTTTAGCCTTGAATGCATAGAACTGAGCCTCATCGGTTAGTGCGTCAGCCATATAGAAGGTCTCAACGCCCTCCTCGAACTCATAAACAACCTGAGAAACGAGACCGCGAACGCCGTAGACACCATCAGCAACTGCGTTGGGATCCAGTGCAGCAGCAACAGTCAAAGCCTCAGCTACGTTAACTAGGATCGTATCGATTGCCGGAGCCTCAGCGTGAACTGCGGTACCCAGATAGATCTCCGGAATGATAGAGCCCTTACTTGATTTATATTTGGTCAGCACGCCCTTAACGAGCATGAAGTCACCCTTAACAACCTCGCGGTCCGGCGTACATTTAGCAGCCTGGAAGGTAGCATATACATCCGGCTCGTCAGCCATATACCAAGTCTGTTGGCCGTCTTCCATTGCATAAGCCGTACCGGCAAAACCCTTAACAACATAAGTCTCAGAAGTCTTACCACCATCTTCCAATGCCATGGTGATCTCGATAGCCTCAGCTACAGTGATGGTATCATACTGAATCTCAGGAATGGTGCGGTCACCTTCTGCCTCAACGATGAACTCAACAGCCGGATTAACGATTTCCAGAGTGGTCTCACCATTCTTCACATATTTCTTCAGATAACCGAAAGCGCGAACCTGGTCACCGGCTACAACCGGATATACCTGACCGTCTTTCTTCGGAGCAGCTGCATAAGCCTCGAATACCTGTGCGCCGGTATTAGCAGCGTCATCAGCCATGAAGAAGATCTGGTTGTTATAAGTCGGGCTATATGCCTGTACATCTACAGCAAAACCCTCTACATATACTTTTCTATCCGATTGTGCGTTATCGGCCAAAGCAGCAGCAGCTTCGATAGCAGCAGCAACGTTCAAGGTGTCGTATACTTCACCTACCACATCAGTCGAGCTACCGAAATAGATGGAGATCTTGTTCATACGAGCCTGGTTGGTCATCGTATTGGTCCACTCTGTAGCATCTACTGCGATTTCCTCAGCCAAGTCACCATTGTAATACTTACCACTTACAGTAGCGAACTCAAAAACGATCTTACCGATCTGCTGGTCTGCAGAAATCGTTACAACAGAATTTTTGTAGCAACGTACGCCATACTGATCGCCATAGGCCTTGTCACAAGTGAAGGTTACGCCATTCTTGGTAGCAGTAACTGTACCACCGGTACCGGAAACACCCTGACCGTTGAAGTCTGCACTACCAAACTCCACATCAGCAGCGAACATTGTCATTGCTGTCAAGACAGCAGTGAGAAGAGAGAATAATTTTTTCATGATTTTAAAAATTTAGTTTGTTAAATGAATTGATTGGTTTTTATATGTTTATAAAACATCTGCACATTTACGCTGCAAAGGTACAACTATTTTTTGACATGTGCAAATTTATTTGCTTTTTTTTACAAAATTCTTTGTTTTCTTGCATAATTCAAAAAAAAGCAGTATCTTTGCACCCAAATTGTGTATTATGGCAAAACTACTGATTATAGACGACGAACGGGGTATTCGGAATACCTTACGCGAGATATTGGCCGACGAGGGTCACGAAGTGGAAGTGGCGGAGAACGGCAAACAGGGTCTGGAGATGGCGCAAGCCAAGGCGTACGACCTCATTTTCTCCGATATCAAGATGCCGGAGCTCGACGGACTGGAGTTGCTGGAGAAAATAGTCGAAAGTCGAAAGTCGAAAGTCGAAAGCGAAGAGTCCATAGACTGTCCGGTAGTGATGATTAGCGGGCATGGAGATGTAGAGACGGCTGTTCAGGCGCTCAAAATGGGTGCGTATGACTTCTTGCTCAAACCGCTGGATTTGAACCGTATTCTGATCACGACCAAGAACGCGCTGGAGAACAAGAGTCTCAAGCAAGAGACCAAGCAGTTGCGTAAGAAAGTGGCTGCGCGGGGTTCGCAGATGATCGGGGAAAGTGCCGCTATCACACATGTGCGCGAAATGATCAATAAGGTAGCGCCTACGGAGGCACGCGTGTTGATCACGGGTCCGAACGGAACGGGAAAGGAAGTGGTTGCCCACCTTATCCATGAGAACTCAGCCAGGGCGAACGGTCCGATGGTGGAAGTGAACTGTGCGGCGATACCGTCCGAACTGATCGAGAGTGAGTTATTCGGGCACATGAAGGGTTCGTTCACAGGTGCAGTAAAGGACCGGGCGGGTAAGTTCGAGCAGGCCGACGGGGGAACGTTGTTCCTGGACGAGATAGGCGATATGAGTCTGGCAGCGCAGACCAAAGTGCTGCGGGCATTGCAGGAAAGCGAGATCACGCGGGTAGGTTCAGACAAAGCCATCAAGGTGAATGTACGCGTATTAGCAGCCACAAATAAGGATTTACAGAAGGAGATTGCGGAAGGCAATTTCCGAGAGGACCTCTTCCATCGTCTGAACGTCATTCCGATTGCCGTGCCGGCGTTGAACGACCGACTGGAAGACATCCCGCTGCTCGTAGCGTTTTTTACAGAACAGATCTGCGAAGAACAGGGTATTGCCAAGAAGACCTTCGATGCCGGGGCTATCAAGGCGCTGCAATCCAAGCAATGGACGGGGAATATCCGGCAGTTACGCAATGTGGTGGAACGGCTCATCATCCTTGCCGGGGCGAAGATCACTGCTGCCGATGTTGAACTTTATGCTTAAGAAAAAAACATAAAAAACCCCTCCGTACGTCTGTAGCGCTTGGCATCGCCCATGAGTGCCCGCTCCGCCGACCTACCGGTAAATAAACTTCCCGTAGCTCGTCAGAGCGAACCCTCACCGCTAAAGGCGGTAACAGCCGTCCGAAGGACATAAACACAAAAAACAATTTCGTATGAGAAAGATAGTATTATTATTCAGTGTGGTAGCATGGAGCACATGTTTGCTTGCGCAATCGAAGCCGGTATCCATCACCATTACTGCTTCTGCATGGAAAAAGATGTACGCATGGATATGGAATTGTCCGAAGCAATATAGCGAGCGTTTTGTTCCCATGACTCAACTGAACGATAGTACTTGGACTTTGTCGCTTGACATGGACACCGATGCCTATAAAAAAGCAGGATTATTGCTTGTGGACACCGATTCATGGAATACTGATCTTCAGAAAACCACTGATATGCCTCTCAAAAGTGGATGCTATGTAATACCGAAAGTCCACAAACAAGGACAAATCGTAAAACGCTCTAATGGTCTTGTTTGCAGAGAGTTAATCTTTGAATGTAAAAAGGAGGCTTGTCTATGAAATACGTTCTTTGGTCAGCGAAATTGCTACTTGTATTAGTTTTCTCTTTCTCATACTTGTGTATGATGAAATTGTTGTATTGCGGTTGTTGGGCATGTAAGACAGGTGTTGCTATCGGTATCTTGGGCTTATTGCTTGGTTTATGGGATAGAGGAAAAGAATTGTATCATTTGACAAAAAGTTCGCAAGTAAAATAATGTTTTTTATGTTTATTTCCTCGGTTGTTTATAACTCGCAAGAGTGTGGATTTGGGCGATTGATGGCTCATCAAGCTCGCTTGAAGGAGACAGCAAGCGGACAAATACACGGAAGCACGCATGTGCTATAAACGACGAGGGGTTTTATAGGTTTTTGTTTTATCAATTAATGATCCTACAATCGCTTAACATATTAAATTATCGCAACATCCGCGAAGCGTCTCTTGAGTTTGCCCCCAAGCTCAACTGTTTCGTGGGCCTGAACGGACAAGGCAAGACCAATGTGCTGGATGCTATTTTTCTGCTTTCGTTTACCAAATCGGCCTTTACCAGTCAGGACAGTTTGAATATCACGCACGGGGAAGAGATGGCGATGGTTCAGGGCACTTATTTAGTCGAAAGTCAAAAGTCGAAAGAGGAAAGCAATTTTACTATTTCGTGCGGGCTGCGCAAAGGCGTTAAGAAGCAGTTTAGGAAGGATAAGAAAGACTATCAGAGGTTGATAGATCATATCGGGTTGATTCCGTTGGTGATGATCAGTCCGAGCGACCAACAGTTGATTGATGAGGGTTCGGACGAACGGCGGCGGTTTATGGACGTTGTCATCAGTCAGTTGGATCGGAAATACCTGGATTGCCTGACGAAGTATAATGCACTTCTCAAACAACGGAATGCATTGCTAAAGCAATATGCCGAGGGGCCCTGTCCGGATGATTTATTAGAAGTGCTGGAATGGCAGATGGTGGAGCCGGCGGAGTATATCTTCAAGGCCCGCACGGCGTTTTTTGAGGCTTTCGAACCCTATTTTGCTAAGACTTACAACGCTATCTCCGGTCGCAATGATGCGACCGAAATGCACGATGAGTTACCGCAATTACGCTATGTTTCCCAACTGCAAGACCGCGATTTGCGGGATGCTTATGTGCGCACCCGGCAACGGGATCTGATACTCGGATGGACAAGTCAGGGTATTCACAAAGATGATTTGGAAATGCGGTTGGGCGAGTACCCCTTGAAGCAAGTCGGCAGCCAAGGACAACAACGAACGTTTGTATTAGCCATGAAACTGGCACAGGCGCTCTATATCGGCAAGCCGATATTACTATTGGACGATATTTTTGACAGACTGGACAGCGAACGGGTGGAACGGATCGTGGAGATGGTGCAAAGCGACGATTTCGGGCAGATTTTTATCACCGATACCGACCGCCAACACTTGACTGACATCTTAAAACCGAACGAGAACGCGAAGATTTTTCACGTAGAGAATGGTCAAATTGCGTAACATAGTCTGTACTCTGTTTTCTGTACTCTGTATGCTCTCAGCCTCAGCCGAGATCGGTTTTCGCGGCGCATGGATTGCGACAGTCGCCAATATCGACTGGCCGTCTGCAGAGGCAGTAGGCCACGATTCGCTTCAAAGAGCGGAGATGGTGTGGCTGTTGGATTCGTTGGAGAGTCTGGGTATCAACGCGATCATTTTTCAAGTAAGGCCGACGGCCGATGCGCTCTATAAGAGTAAATACGAACCGACGAGCCATTGGCTGACGGGTACGCAGGGTGACTCGTTGACGTGGGACCCTCTGGAATGGACCATCGAACAGGCACACGCAAGGCACATGGAGGTCCATGTATGGCTCAATCCGTACCGGGTTAATCTGGCCAAGACAAATACGTCTGAGATTTGCGCGGAGCATGTTTGGCGCAAACATCCCGAGTGGTTTTGGGAATATAACAAACAGTGGTATTTTGATCCGGGGCTGGAGATCACACGCGAATGGATTTGTACCATCGTCGCAGATATCGTCGATCGGTATGACATTCAAGCCATCCATATGGACGATTATTTTTACCCCTATCCGGTAGGTAAACTACCTCTACCCGATGAAGCCACGTTTGTGATGCACTCACGGGGTTTTGACGACATCCGCGAATGGAGAAGGGATAATGTCAACCTGGCGATACAAGAGATCAGCGAGGCCATTCGTGAATGCAAGGACAGTGTAGAGTTTGGTATCTCGCCTTTCGGGGTGTGGCGAAATGCGAGTGTGGATTCGACGGGTAGCGCCACGCAAGCCGGTATCACTAATTATGACGACCTATATGCGGATATCCGCTTGTGGATTCAGAAAGGTTGGATCGATTATGTGCTACCGCAGTTGTATTGGGAGATCGGCAAGAAAGTGGCGGATTACGAGGTGTTGGCGCACTGGTGGGCCAACGAGGTAAAGGGCACAAATTGCAAACTCTATATCGGCATGGCGCCGTATAAATTAGAAGGTGCAAAGAAGAACAGTCCATGGGGACAAGGCAATGAGATCAGTCGTCAGATGAGACTTAACCGCACCATTCCCGAGATCTCCGGCGAGTGTTTCTATTCGACAAGACCGTTACTCAGGAATCCAAGAGGGGTATGCGATAGTATCGCTGAATTTTATAGGGGACGATAACGAGATGAGTCCGAGATGGGACCGAGAATGACGAACTTATCTCGCACTTATCGCGCACTAAGGACACACTTATCACGCACTAATTTTTGCTATTTGAAACGTTCTGTATTATATACGTAGTATATAATACTATAAGGTTATGCCATTTTGCGATAAAAAATGCAAAAAAATGCAGAAATATTTGTGTATATCAAAAAAAAGTTGTACCTTTGCACCCGCAAAGGTTTTGAAACAAAAATTTATTAACAAACAATACATTTCAAACACATGATTTATTCGAAAGAAGTACAAGAAATGTGCGTTGTAGCGAAGGGTCCGAAGCATGGTCCCGCACCGATTCCTGAAGAGGGCAAATGGGTGAAGGCTACTGAGATCAAGGACATCTCGGGTATGACGCACGGTATCGGCTGGTGTGCACCGCAACAAGGTTGCTGCAAGCTGAGTCTGAATGTGAAAGACGGTGTTATCGAAGAGGCACTCGTTGAGACGATCGGTTGTTCGGGTATGACGCACTCAGCTGCTATGGCTGCTGAAATTCTGCCGGGCAAGACGATTCTTGAGGCGCTGAACACCGACCTCGTTTGCGACGCTATCAACACGGCGATGCGCGAGTTGTTCCTGCAGATCGTTTACGGACGTACGCAGAGTGCGTTCTCGGAGGGCGGTCTGACCATCGGTGCAGGTCTTGAAGACCTCGGTAAGGGCCTCGTTAGTCAGTGCGGTACACTCTACTCGACCAAGGCTAAAGGCGTTCGTTACCTGCAGTTAACCGAAGGTTATATCACCAAGGAGTTCCTCGATGAGGACAATGAGGTGTGCGGATATGAGTATGTACACATGGGTAAGTTCATGGACGCCATCAAGAAGGGTGTTCCGGCAGACGAGGCGCTGAAGAGCGTAACCGGTACGTATGGCCGCACGACCAAAGAGCAAGGTGCAGTTAAATCGATTGATCCACGCAAAAACTAAGGAGGGACCACTATGATTCGTGAAGTAAAATTTGAGTCGCAAGACCGCCGCGAGAAACAGATTCTCGCCGCTCTGAACGCTAACGGTATCGCTTCCATCGAGGAGGCCAACCAGATTTGCGAGCAATACGGCCTCGATCCTTATATGACATGCGAGGAGACACAACGTATTTGTTTTGAGAACGCCAAATGGGCGTATGTAGTAGGTACGGCTATCGCTCTGAAGAAGGGTTGCAAGAACGCCGCTGACGCTGCCGAGGCTATCGGTATCGGTCTGCAGGCCTTCTGTATCCCGGGTTCCGTAGCTGACGACCGCAAGGTAGGTATCGGTCACGGTAACTTGGCAGCTCGTCTGCTGCGCGAGGAGACCCAGTGCTTTGCTTTCCTGGCAGGTCACGAGTCGTTCGCAGCTGCTGAGGGCGCTATCAAGATTGCTGAGATGGCGAACAAAGTTCGTAAGAACCCGCTTCGTTGCATCCTCAACGGTCTGGGCAAGGACGCCGCTATGATCATCAGCCGTATCAACGGTTTCACCTATGTACAGACCGAGTTCGACTATTTCACGGGCGAGTTGAAGATCGTTCGTAAGAAAGCGTACAGCGACGGTCCGCGTGCGAAAGTGAACTGCTACGGTGCAGACGATGTTCGCGAGGGCGTTGCTATCCTCTGGCACGAGAACGTGGATGTTTCGATCACCGGTAACTCGACCAACCCGACGCGCTTCCAGCACCCGGTAGCCGGTACGTACAAGAAAGAGCGTATCCTTGCCGGCAAGCCGTACTTCTCGGTTGCTTCCGGTGGTGGTACCGGTCGTACCTTGCACCCGGATAACATGGCTGCAGGTCCTGCTTCCTACGGTATGACGGATACCCTCGGTCGTATGCACAGCGACGCGCAGTTCGCAGGTTCGAGTTCCGTTCCGGCACACGTAGAGATGATGGGCTTCCTGGGTATCGGTAACAACCCGATGGTAGGATGTACCGTTGCTTGCGCTGTTAACGTAGCATTGGCGTTGAGCAAGTAATTAAAAAAAAAAAAAAATGCTTTTGTCGCAAGGCAAGTGCGTTTTTTTTATACTTTTTACGACAAAATGCAAAATTTATTTGCATATATAAAAAATTTTTTGTACCTTTGCGCCCAAACTGTAAAAAAATGAATTTACCATGAGTGATTACAAACAAAAAGGAGGCGACTTGCAGCACTGTCCGAAGTGTGGTGCCGTAGTGCCTGCATCGGTATCTGTGTGTCCCGAATGCGGTTATGAATTGAGTGATCTTGCAGCTAACACCAGTTCTGTTCTTTTAGCGAACCTATTGATCGGTATTGATGATGACGATAAGAAATGTCAGATCATCGAGACTTTCCCTCTGCCTACGACCAAAGCGGATATTTTGGAGTTTGTGACGGAGTTGAAGCCTCGTATTCAAAATATAGACAGCATGCTCGCGGACGCGTACATGGTGAAATACCAGGCGCTGATGGAGAAGATCAAAACAAGTTTTCCGAACGACAAGCAGTTGATGCCGTACGTGCAGGAGTTCCCGGCGCTCTACGCATCTATTGAGGCGAAGAAGAAGAAAGCGGACCGTCAATACTGGTTTAGCGAGCACTCGAAGTTGATCATCACATCGATCTTGATCGTGGTGGCATTACTCGTGACAGGCGGTGTACTGATTGCTTTCCGTGACACGGCCGCGAATAATGCGGACCGCTGTGTAGCTGCCGTGACCAAGGCGGTAGACAAAGACAAGCTCAAACAAGCCCGTAATTTTGTGGTAGGTTACAAGAAAGACAAAGACGAGGTGATTGAGGGTTATGTGACGCTGCTGAGCAAATACCTGGATGAGGGGCTATGGGAAGATGCGAAGTCGCTGGTAGAGTTCTACGGTCAGGGTGCCTATACCCAACCGCTGAACAAGGGTTTGTTTAACTATCTGCTGTCTATAGGCGATTATGATCAGGCGGAGAACTACATCAATGTAGAGGCCAAACCGACCGACCGCGAGTACTTTGACTATATGGAGCAATGCGTACAACTGATGTGCAAGGCAGGTTTGTTGAGCCCGGCACAGCAGTTCATCGCCAAGAAAGCGCTGCACTATGCTTCCGGAACGGGTTACTACAGCAAGGACCGTGTTCAGGAGCGTTTGGAGAAAATCATCGATGCTTATAAATAATGGCATAATATTTGTAAATGAAGAATTAAAAATTTAAAATTAATACTATGGGACTTTTTGGTTTTGGTAAAAAGAACGAAGGCGGTATAATGGACGTCATTCGTTGCGATGTGGAAGACGATTTCCTTATTTGGAAATGGCGTCCGTCGGGACAAGCAGCCGGCACCACCAACAAAGAAAACTCCATCCGCAAGGGTAGCCGTATTGCGGTTCGCCCGGGTCAGGCAGCCATCTTCCTCTATGCAGGAAGCGAGGACTATGATGTATTCATCGGTCAGTGCGAGAAAGCGCTGGACACGGATAACCTTCCTGTTCTTGCCAACATCATGGGTTTGGCATACGGCGACGGACTTCCCCCATTCCAGGCGGAGGTATATTTCGTATCGCTGGGAACGGGTATGCAGGTGAACTTCAACACCGGTTTCTTCACCATCTTCCCCTCGCAGAAAGAATTTAAGATGTACCGTCTGGAAGTAGCCGTAACGGGTTCGATCATGTTCTCCATTTCTCCGGCTCGTGAAGACTGGGAATGGCAATACAGTCAGATGCCGAATCCGGCCGTTGATTTCAAGACTTATCTCAAGGAGCGCCGTACGAACGATGCCATCAACATCTTCGAGAAGATGAAAGGCAACGACACCACGATGGAAGCATTTGAGAAGAAACTGGCTGACATGGTGACCGCTGAAGTGGCAGACCGCTTTGCCAACCTGCCGCCGGAGATCTTCGCGCTGGACCTCAACCGTATGCGTAAAGCATGGGGACAATTCATGCTCAATAACATGTATCCGCAGTTACGCAAGCAGTTCGGTGTCTATCCGACGCAGCTCAATATCACCGACATCCGTTTCAAAGAGAACGGCGAGGGCTATATCAAACTCAAAAACATCACCGAGGATCAGGCTTACAGCATCAGTCTCCAAAATCAGGAGAACCTTCTCTCGCAGCTGGCGACCGATGCAGCCGTTCGCAACGGCATGGTTATTCGTCAAGCCGGTATCCAGATGGATCATCAGGAGGATATGCTGGGTCGTATGCGCGAAGAGGCTCAGTTTGCACAACATACGCAGACCGAATCCACCGCTCACCGTACCGACTTGTCGTCCGAGCAGGCTTATCTGGGTGCACATACCGTCAACGTACAAGGCGCTGTCATGCAGACCGGTATGGAGAGTATGGGCAACATGGGCAACATGGACTTCGGCGGCAACGGCGGCATGAATCCTGCCGGTATGATGATGGGCATGGGCCTGGCTACCGGAATGGCCGGTCAGATGGGCCAGATGATGGGCAACATGGGTAATGCCTTCAACAACCAGGTGATGCAAGCCGGCGCTCCGACACCTCCGCCGATGCCGGGTCAGACACCTCCGGCACCGCCCACCCCGCAAGCATCCGCATACTTCGTGCTGATCAACGGTCAGCAGATGGGTCCGTGCGACCTGAACACCCTGCGCCAGATGGCTGCAGCCGGACAGATTAACGCACAGACAATGGCATGGGCGCAAGGCATGCCGGCATGGGCAGTTATCGGAGCAATCCCCGCTCTGGCAGCACTCTTCCAGGCTCCGCCGACGCCGGGTAGTGTACCGCCCCCGCCACCGGTAATGTAAACGCCAAATGGTTAAACCGTTAAATTGTTAGATGATTATGAATCCACAAGAATTTGATGCATTAGTCAGTGCCGGAACGGGTTTCTACTCGCAAAATCAGATGGTGAACTCCGGTGTGAACAACCAGATGACACAGCAGGCACTGCAGAGCGTGCAGGCTATGCAGACGCAAGTGCCGATGGGAAACGTACCTGCAGCACCGACCATGCCGACGTTTGACCGTTTGGCACAAGAGCAGGAAGCAGCCAAAGCACAGTTCTACGTACTGCTCAATGGTGTTCAGAAGGGCCCGCTGACGTTAGAGCAACTGAAGGGACTCGCGATTGCAGACGTGATTAACGAGACCACACAAGTTTGGCGTTTGGGCACCCCGGAATGGACAGATCTCAAGACTTGTCTGGCAAACATCCAATAACCTCAAAAAAGACTAAATATGAGCGATTCAGGTATGTTTGACAAAGTAGTGGAATTCGGCATGGGCATGGCGGTCTGCCAGCAGATCCCGCAGATGATGAATGCGGCAAATGCTGCAGCAAACCAACCGGCCCCGCCGCCTATTCCGAAGGCTACCGCCTATTTTCTGGCTATCGACGGGAAGCAATATGGTCCGTTCACCGTGGAGCAGTTACGTCCGTTTGTCCCGACAGGACAGATCAATGCGCAGACGCTGGTATGGTGTCAGGGAATGAGCGCATGGGAGCCCGCATGTGCGCGTCCCGATATCGCGGCGTTATTCAACTAAGTCGTTAAATTGATAAATCGATAAAGTATGAAAATCAATCCTTTTTTGACGATCATCGCGCTGCTGTTTGCAGCCTTGGTGTCCTACGCGTTGTATTCGTATTGCAAGTCGGAAGAATTGCAATGGATGATAACGCTTCTCGGCGGAGTGAGTATCTTTCTTTCATGGGCTGGTACGATCGCCGTCAGTCTGCCGGAGCAGAAAAAAAATATCAATTATAAAGTGACCGGCAGTTTATTTGCAATCGTCATCACGGCGCTGCAACTGGTCTTCACTTTCTCTGCCGTAACAATGCCGACGTATATCATGTGTACCGGAGTGCTGCTGCTCATCTGGCTCATGATTGCCTATGCAATGGTAAAATAAATTAATTGTTTAACTAACTTAATATCTACACATTATGAAGAAGTTAATGATGGTAGCTATGGCCTTAATCGTAGCATGCAGTGTAAGTTTCGCACAGAACGCACAAAAAGAGCGTCAGGCAATTCGTAAAATGGCAAAGCAGGAATTGTCAGCCAAAGTGGATAAATCCGCAAAGAAAGAAGCCAAGAAACTGCTCAAGCAAGGTTGGATGGTAAGTCCGGGTGCTCTTCCCCTGGAGAAACAGCTCAACGAGTCCTACCTGCTCCAGATGCAATATGATGAGAACGATTTTCCGAAATACATTATGGGCGAGGCTCAATCTATCGGTCAGAACTACGATGCAGCCAAGGCTTCTGCATTGAGTTTGGCTATCACCAACCTTGCCGGTTCTATCCAGACCGAGGTTACCTCGTTGGTAGAGAGCACGGTTGCCAACAAGCAGTTGGAGGCAGGTGAAGCTGCTTCGATCGTAGAGACCGTTCAGGCCAGCAAGAACCTGATCTCGCAGTCTATCGGTCGCACCAGAACAGTAGTTGAGTGCTATCGTGAGAACAAGAAGAACGGTAACAAGGAAGTGCTTGTTCGTTTGGCTTACAACGGCGAGATGGCAAAGAAAGCCGTTATGGAAGCTGTAAAGGATGAGTTGGAGAAGAAGGGTGAGAACCTGCACGCAGAGCTCAACAAGGCGCTTGGTTTGTAATCCTTAGACGAAACGTATATGAAACGTTTTCTGATCTTTGCATCGGCACTGCTGTTCCTCGGGACAGCAGTTGCCGCTGACAAAGTGATTCAATCGTCTGCCAAGAAACTGCCAGCATGGGCAGGCGGCATGGAGGATGGGTATTTCATTGCGAGTGCCCAGGCTCCGACATTAGACGAAGCCCAAGAGAAAGCGATCACACGCGTGCGCGAACAAATTATACACGCGATCGCTACGCGCGTGCATTCGGAGACATCAATCTCACTACATGAGGTTACCGATAACGGGTCTATCCAATCGCATAAAGATCTGCGAAGCGAGTTAAGCGTACAAGCTGCAGACATCCCGTATCTGGCGAATATATCCCCATCCCACGCAGCGGGTTATTACTGGGCTAAGATACGTCGCGACGATAAGTCTGTGTACTACATGTATCATGTCAAATACCCGCTTTCCAATTCCAAGTTGCGTCTGATGGTGGAGGACTATGAGAAGCAGCAGAAGGCAATCAATGACTCGCTGCAGGCGTTCGCCTCGGTGAACTTCGCGAATTTTGACAACCTCAATCAAATGCTGATGGCCTACACCTCGCTCAAGCAATTCGAAGCCGGATTGAATGAAAAAGACAACCGCCACACTATCTGCCAGGCTATTCGTCAGTCGTATGACAAGATGTTGGTGACCAACCTGCATATTGAGGTACTCTCTGTCAATCGTCAGGCTACGACTGTGGCGTTGTATTACGGCTCCAATCGGTTAACCTACACGATGCAACCGAAAGTGAAAAGCAACTGTCTGACAGCTATCCAGATCAAGAGTCTGGGGGATGCCACGCAGATCAGTTATGATTTTGAAACCGGTTGTTATGCCGATGAGCAAAACCGGTTAGATATCACCTTTACAGTCTCATCCAAGAAAATATCCACACAATGTATCATCCCATAAGCATCTCTATTATCCTCGGCGCACTGATGCTCGGTGTAAGCGCACAAGCGCAGAAACTGAGTGAAGTGGCACGTCCGGTACCGGAAGCCCTCTGCGAGGTTGCCCCGCTGCCGGAAGCTTTGGCTGCCAAATACGAGCGCGTCAAAGCAGAGCGCAACAAGAAATATTCCACGCCTAAGAAAGCTACCAAAGAGAGCATAGACGCGGAGATTATTCAAAAGAAGACCCAATATCTGTCGGCGGACAAGAAGGACACGGTTTTCCACATCGCGTACAACGCTGCCGATAACTATCGGATCTTCAACCCCAACATGAAGTTGCTCAACACTTCGCACGGACGGGAGAAAATAAAGGGCGACGGTGCGAAATTCAACATGAAGAAAGACCGTATCTCGTATGCCGTATTCCGCAATAACAACGAGCTCTGCATTGTCAGTCATGACCACAAATATGTGGACATGAGTGCCTTTGAGTTGAGCACGACCAGCGAAGCAATCCGCATCGAGAACGGCAATAAGATTGCTTTGGCGGTACCGACCACCTCTATCGCCCACGGCGACTATCCGATGTTGCACAAAGTGACCTGCAAGCATATCGCATCGGGCGCCGAGTACACCTTCGACATCCAAATGTGGTGGCACAAGAAACTCGATCTGTCGGGTACCAAGAGTGCCCTTTCCCTCATGCCGATTCATAGTCTGGTATCCAAGAACCTCGGTATATTGTGCGACTTGGATTCCAAACTGCTCATGGTTGTTCAGTTACCGCTGACTATTGCAGCGGACGGTCGCAACGGTGCGAACGGTCGCAAAGGTAGATACGGTGCCAACGGAATGAATAAACGAACCTGGAAAGACAAGAAAGGTAATGTACACACCATTGCCGGAACATGCGCCAGTGCAGGTCAGGACGGTCAAGACGGTCAGGACGGAACGGATGGTGGCAAATTACTCCTGTGTATCAGTCCTGAGTTAGTGGCACAATACGGTATGGATGGTTTGATTGTTACGGTCGATGCCGGCTTAGGCGGTAAAGGCGGTAAAGGTGGCGAAGGGGGTATCCACGGTAAAGGTAGCGGTTGCTCCGGCAAAGCTCCGGACGGTAGGGACGGTGCAGACGGAAAAGACGGTCTGCAAGGAGACTTCCTCTATGTGCTGGCAGATGTAAACGGATTCTATCAACAGGTTTTCAAATAAGTACGCCCTATGAAACGAATGATACTTACTTTGGCGGCAACCGCCCTGTTGAGCGTTTCCGCTGTCTATGCACAAGAGGCAGAGAAGAAGACGGTTAGTACCTACTACCGCAATGCACTGACCAACATGATGATTTATCATGCGGAGGATCAGTTCGGCTATGATGTATACGAGATCTTCGAAGACCTGCCGCCGCAGGAGCGTTATGACATGCATCCTATCGGTCTAAGGGTATTTGACAACTCGAAGATCCATAATGTATCCGGTAAGAAGAACGGTCTACATCGTCAGACGTATGGTGGCGATCTGATTCTGGACGATAACGAGAAAGCAGCCAATGCGAAAGCTTTGCTCGAGTTAATGAACGAGGCGCAGATAGGTAACCGCATTGTGGCAAAATGGTTCGATCTGCAAGGAGAGACCTTGCAAGACGCACATTTCGGCACACGCATTCTGGAGGAGCGAAGCGGTTATAACGCTTCGGTACTGGATGTGGAGAAAGCCCGTTACACCGTAGAAGGAATGGCGGCTCTGCAAGACGTGAGTGCCGAACTTATCGGTCACTCCTTCGTACTCGTCAGCGACATGACCTATATCACCGCAGAGAACCGCGCAGATGCCACCAAGGCTGTGTTTGCAGTATTAGGTGCTCTTGTAGATGCCGGCGGAGGTAACAGCGGAAGACGACTGGCAGAAAATGTAGGCGATATAGCAGATAGTTTTACAGGATTCAAAGTGATGACCCACACTTATCTCTATCAGTTGGAATGGAATGACAGTATTGCCAATATCTTCTATGACCAGTACTACACCGCCGAGCCGAACGCAGACAAGATGCTTGCCTTCTGGCAGGACACCACTTCATTCCGGATGACTTATCTGGGCACTGAGTCTTCCAACTACGAGCGTACCAAAGTGGCCAAGCGGTATAACCGCAATGACCTGCTCCAGATGATCACCATGCGTTCTATTGATAAGAATATTGCCAAGTTACAGAAGCGCTTTGAAGCCTTCCGTGTCAAGGCTCCGATCACCAAGATTGAGTACGGTAAGAAAGGAAAGATCTCCGGTTTCCGTGCACAAATCGGTTTGAAGGAAGGCGTGGAGGACGACATGAAGTTTGAGGTTCTGGAGTGCCGATATAACAAAGGCCGTCTGGAATACCACCGCGTGGCTGTGATCCGTCCGGTGAAGAACCGCATCTGGGATAACCGCTTCAATGCCCTCATGGAAGGCGACTCGGATAATATGTCCGGAACACTCTTCCATATCGATCCGTTGGACAAAACCAAGGTTAAAGACATTCAACCGGGTATGCTGATCCGACAGATTAACGGATAAGAAAGAGATAAGTTTAGAGTTTAGAGATTAGTGTTTAGAGATTAGAGTTTAGAGATATGAAAAAAATCCTATTTATCGTATGTGCCGCGCTGATGTTGCCGGTGATGCTGCGGGCAGATCAGGCGCAGAAGAAAGCAGATAAGCAAACGGCCCATTGGCGCTATGAGTTACAGCCGGCGGTAGGTCAAGCTGCAGAAGGAGCATGCCTTGTACGCGTGTGGACCTATTCGTCCAAGCCGTCTATCGCAGAAGGACAAGCCGGAAAAAATGCAGTACATGGTATCATCTTCAAGGGTTTTCCTGCCAGCACGGACGGTTCTCGTCTCATGGGACGTGACCCGATTATCAATGATCCGCAGATAGAAGATGCGAATGTAGCCTATTTCAATGAGTTTTTCAAGAGCGGCGGTGCGTACCAACGCTATGTGTCATATATCGGCAACGGAATCCCTGATCCTCCCATCAAAGTGGGTAAGGAGTTCAAAGTGGGTATCACCGTGGTCGTTCTTGTGGATCAATTGCGCAAGCGCCTCGAAGAGGACGGTATCATCAAAGGAATGGTGGTAGAAGGTAAGATGCCGACCATTATGGTGGTACCGAGTACGATGTGGTGCAATAAGAACGGTTTCTTGCAGAAATATGATAACCAAGGCAAGGTGGAGTACGTGCCGGATTATGAGAAAGCACTCATCACCTCTACCGACCTCAAGCAAGCCATCAACACCATCAATACACTCATGGCCAAGCGCGGATTCCCGATTAAGAACCTGGAGGCTTCCCTCAAGACCCTCAAGAGTGAGAGTGCTGAGGATGCGATGATGACCTCAAAGATGGGAGATGCCATTGCAGAGTCCCCGATTGATATCTTACGCCGCACCGCGAAAGCGGACATCTGGATTGAGATCGAATGGTACACCAGTCAGGAGAAAGGTGGTAGCATGACGCGCCTCACCTACTCGATGAACGCTCTTGATGCCTATACCGACGTGGTGGTAGCCGGTGTTCCGCCTACCACAGGACAAGCGGTATATACTTCTTCGTTCCAACTGCCGATCATGATGGAGTCCGCTATCCAAGGTCAGTTTGATCCTTTCTGCAACACCATGCGGAGTTACTTCAAGAAACTGAGTACGGACGGACGTGCTATCAAGATCCGTGTCCTCACTTGGGATAGTATGGAAGATGGCGTGATGGCAGAGTTTGACGGCGACGAGTTGCACGAGATCATTGAAGACTGGATTGCGGATAATACCGTGAAGGGTAAATTCGGTTCTCCGGAGATCAGTCCGTCTGGTAATCGCATGACGATTGAGCAAGTGATGATCCCGCTGCAGAACGAGAAAGGACGCGATCTGGATGCACGTACTTGGGCTCGCGGATTGCAGAAGATGCTGCGTAATAAATACGACATCGAGTCGAACTTATCGTCCAAAGGTTTGGGTCAGATACAATTTATCTTAGGAGGAAAATAACATGAAGAAACTGTTCATTCTATGCGCATTATGCGCTATCTTCTGCGGCTATGCGAGCGCGCAGATGACCGACCAGGAACTTAAGCAGTATATCCCTCTTACGCCGATTGTGCTGGATACCAATATCCCTGCCGGTGCGCATAAGTTGTTGGTTAATAAAATGACCCGCATTGCCGCTAAGAACGGGTGTACAGCGTTCGCAAACGGACGTTATATCATCACCTGCTCGGCCGATATTCTCTCCAAGGACATCACGGCTACCGTACCGGCTATGCATGTTTATACGGTTGCTCTCACTTTTTATGTAGGAGACGGTGTGGATGCATTGCTATTCTCTTCGCATGTAGTGGAAGTAAAGGGTGTAGGCGAGACGCCGGAGAAGGCCTATATTAACGCCTTTAAGGCCGTCAAAGAGAATGATCCGGGCTTCAAGATCATGATGGATAAGGGTAAAGACCGTATCCTTGAACTGCTCAAAGCGGAGGCTGCAGCCAAGGCCAAGAAAGAAGCAGCAGAGAAAGCAGCACGTATTGCCGAGCAGAAAGCACGCGAGGAACGCGAAGCACGTGAACAAGCAAAACGTGAAGAACGGGAAGCTGCAGAAGAGGCTGCCCGCGAAGAAGCGGCACGACATGCCCAGCCTGCAACCAACGCTATGCAGACCTATAAAGAGGAAAAGGAGGAGGCTGCAGACAAACCTGTTGCCAAGCCGACTGCCAAACCCAATTATCAGGTCAAAGGCAAATGGTTCAAGTAAACGCAAAAACGAGCTCGTCTCCCGACGAACTCGTTTTTTTTCATAACAAACAATCTCTATTTATCCATATAGACACCCTCAATATGCAAATCCCGTGCCAAAAGTGAATTTTCGCAAAAAATCCTTTTAAAAATTTGCACAATTCAAAAAAAAGCAGTACTTTTGCACGCTAATTTGATTTACTATGACCAAGAACTTTGTAGAAGAACTCCGTTGGAGAGGTATGTTGCAAGATATCATGCCGGGCACGGAGGAGCAGTTAATGAAAGAAATGACGACCGCGTACGTGGGTATTGACCCGACGGCGGACAGTCTGCATATAGGACACCTCTGCGGTATCATGATGTTGCGTCACCTGCAGGCCTGCGGGCATAAGCCTATTGCGCTCATCGGCGGTGCAACCGGTATGATCGGAGACCCGAGCGGTAAGAGTGCAGAACGTAACCTCTTGACCGAAGAGATTCTGCGTCATAACGTAGCATGTATCCGCGAGCAACTCGAGCATTTCCTGGATTTTAACAGCGATGCTCCCAACGCAGCTGAATTGGTGAATAACTACGATTGGATGAAGGATTACACCTTTATCAATTTCACGCGCGATATCGGCAAGCTGATCACGGTCAATTATATGATGGCCAAAGACTCTGTCAAGAAACGCTTCAACGGCGAGTTCTCGCAAGGTATGTCCTTCACGGAGTTCACGTATCAATTGCTGCAGGGCTACGACTTCGTCTATCTGAACGAGCATAAGAACTGCCTCATGCAGATGGGTGGTTCGGATCAGTGGGGCAATATCACCACCGGTATCGAGTTGATGCGTAAGATGAACGGCAAGACGGCCTTCGCCCTCACCTGTCCGCTCATCACTAAAGCCGACGGCGGTAAGTTCGGTAAGACGGAGAGCGGCAACGTTTGGCTCAGCCGCAGATATACGAGTCCGTATAAGTTCTTCCAGTTCTGGATGAACGTGAGCGACGACGATGCAAAACGCTACATTAAGATCTTCACCTCCCTCAGCCGTGAAGAGATCGAGGCGCTGATTAAGGAGCACGAAGAGGCACCGCACCTGCGCGTACTGCAGAAACGCCTGGCTAAAGAAGTTACCTGCATGGTTCACTCCGAAGCCGACTACAATGCTGCGGTAGAGGCAAGCAATATATTATTCGGTAACGCAACTGCGGACGCGTTACGCGCATTGGATGAAGCCACCTTCCTGGATGTATTCAGCGGCGTGGAGCAATACGAGATCCCGATGGACGAACTCAAAGCCGGTATCGGTCCGTTGGACCTGTTGGCAGAGAAGACGAATATCTTCCCCAGCAAGGGCGAGGCACGTAAGATGATTCAGGCTAACGGTTTCTCGCTCAACAAAGAGAAACTCACAGATCCTGCTACTCCGCTGACGGACGCCAATTTGCTGAACGGAAAGTACCTCCTTTTCCAAAAAGGTAAGAAAAATTATTATTTGGTCATCGCCAAATAATAGTTAATCGTGCCCTTGTGGCTAAGAAGAATTACTATCTTGTGATAGCAAAATAACGATTTTTTGAAAAAAAGTGCAAAATTATTTGCGTATGTCAAAAAAAAGCAGTAATTTTGCACGCTTTTTTGAAAAGTGCTGTCCACTCGTATATCGGTATTACACCGGATTTTGGTTCCGAGAAGCGAGGTTCGACTCCTCGGTGGACAACAAGGGCTGCGATAATAAGCGGCCTATTTTTTCCGCAAAAGCGGAGCGAGTGTGATGGAATACTCGGTATTAAGTAACACAAACAACATTTAAACAATGAAAGAATTCGCATTAGTAGGTACTCCCCGTAGCGAGTACGGTAAGAAAGCTGCTAAAGCTTTCCGCGCAGAGGAATTGATTCCTTGCAACATTTACGGTTGTGGTCTGAACGCTACTTTCACAGTAGCAGCAGGTGACGTTCGTAAGCTGATCTACAGCCCGGACACTCAGATCGTTGATCTCACTGTTGGTGACACCAAGACCAAAGCTATCGTTAAGGAGCTTCAGTTCCACCCGATCGATGGTAAGACGCTGCACATCGACTTCCTCGCAGTAGATGAGAAGAAGCCGGTAGTAGTTGAGATTCCTATCCAACTGAACGGTCTTGCTGAAGGTGTTAAAGCCGGTGGTAAACTGGTTCAGAACATGCGCAAACTCAAAGCAAAAGGTATCTACACCGCATTCCCGGATCGTATCAACATCGACGTTACCGAGCTTGGTCTTGGTAAGAAGATCGCCGTTGCTGACATGAAGGTAGAAGGCTTGAGCTTCGTTAACCCCGCTGACGCTTGCGTCGCTGAGGTAAAGGCAACACGCCAGAGCAAACAAGCTTAATTAAGGAGTTAAGGAATTAACGAATTAATGAATGAAAGAGGAGCGGAGTGTCATAGATGCTCCGCTCATTCTTTAAACATTAAACATTCAACATTAAACAATTAGATATGAAATATCTAATAGTCGGTTTGGGAAATATCGGTGACGAGTACGCCGGTACGCGGCATAACATCGGTTTTATGATGATCGATGCGTTTGCAGCGTCGAAGGAGGTAAAGTGGGAGGACAAGCGGTACGGGTTCATCGGACGCTGCCGCGTGAAGAATGCCGAGCTGGTGCTACTCAAGCCATCGACCTACATGAACCTCAGCGGCAATGCCGTGCGGTACTGGTTAGGGCAGGAGAAGATCCCCGTCGAGAACATGCTGGTATTGGTGGATGATCTGAACTTGCCGTTCGGTACAATCCGTATCCGCAAACAGGGTTCTAACGGCGGCCATAACGGATTAGGCAATATCCAATCCGTCTTGGGTACGGACGCGTACGCACGGGTGCGCTTCGGAATAGGAAACGAGTACACGCGCGGAACTCAGATCAATTTTGTGCTGGGAGAATGGACGGATGAGGAGAAGAAGATCATCGATGAGCGCCTCAAAGTGACGACCGAGATTATTCCTTCTTTCTGTCTGCAGGGCATAGATAGAACAATGAATCAGTTCAACAATAAATGAAACAGCTCCGGCAACATCCTTGGGTTTGTGCAGCCGGCAATATACTGCTCGTGATGGCGATCTATACGCTGTCACGGCTGTTTTTTTACCTTATCAGTCCGGATCTGTTTCCGAATGTCAGTACTGCGCACCTATGGGAGATGTTTCTTGGCGGTATGCGGTTTGATCTGACAGCTGTGCTATATCTGAGTGCAGGTTATCTGCTGCTGGCACTCCTTCCCTTGCCTTTCGAATGGCGCAACAATGCGGTTTATCAGCGCATTGCCAAGTACTTCTTTCTTATTCCTAACGCGATAGGTATCGCCGTCAACTGTATCGACATGGTGTATGTGCGGTTTACCGACCGGCGCACCACGATCACGTTCTTTGATGAGTTTGCGCAGGATCATAACCTGCTTTCTATCTTTGCACAGGGAGTGGTGCAGTATTGGTACGTGAGTTTGTTTGCAATCGCGATGATCGCGGCCTTGGTTCTGTTGTATCGGTCTTCCAGGTGTCATACCGCTAATGCGGTCAGATATTATATCCGGGAGACGGTGCTTTTGTGCGTGTCAGTTTTCTTTATTGTGATCGGCATGCGGGGTGGTTTTGGCCGGTACACCCGCCCCATCACACTCAGTAACGCGCTGCAGTACACCAATCGTCCGCAAGAGACGCTACTGGTACTCAATACACCGTTTTGTCTAATGCGGTCCACAGAGGGGCGCAGTTATACGGACCCGCAGTATTTTGCACCGGAGGAACTGCAGACGATCATGACGCCATGCCATGATAAGGGCGAAGGGCGAAAGGCGAAAGGCGAAGGGTTTAATGTGGTGGTGATCATTCTGGAGTCGTTTGCCACAGAGCATATCCGTCCGTATGCCCCGTTCTTGGATTCGCTTTTGGCGCAGAGTGTGACATGGGAGTACAGTTTCGCTGCAGGTCGCAAATCCATCGATGCCATGCCATCGGTGCTCTCGTCGATACCGATGTTGATCGATCCGTATGTAGTAACCCCCTACTCGACCAATGCGGTTTCTTCGATCGCGGATTGCTTGGGTCGCGAAGGGTACACGACGGCTTTCTTCCATGGTGCCCCGAACGGCAGTATGGGTTTTCAGGCCTATGCCCGCAGTGCAGGTTTTGGTGCCTATTACGGCATAGACGAGTACCCGCATGCCAAGCGTGATTTCGACGGTACTTGGGCGATATGGGATGAACCCTTTTTGCAGTTCTTCGGTCAGAAGATGAGCACGATGCCCGAACCCTTCATGACGGCAGTCTTCACGGCTTCGAGTCATCATCCGTTCAGCGTACCGGCGCAGTATGAGGGAGTTTTTCCGCAAGGCACACAGCCTATTCACCGCTGTATCGGGTATAGCGACTATGCGTTGCGGCAGTTCTTTGCCTATGCCAGGACGCAGCCCTGGTTTGCACATACCTTGTTTGTGCTGACTGCCGATCATACCAACCAGTTGGAGCACATCAATGCCATGGAGCTGTATCGGGTTCCTATCGCTTTCTATTGCCCGGCTTTGCTGACAGCCGAACAACGCACCGACATCGTCAGTCAGACGGATATCATGCCTTCGGTCCTGGGCGCAGTGGGATATGATAAGCCGTTCTTTGCTTTTGGCGAAGATGCGCTGACGCAACAGAAAGCACATAACTACGCCGTTTGTTACCATCATCCTTTGTATCAGATCATGAGCGACAGCCTGCTCGTGCAGTTTGACGGGCAACAGGTGACGGCAGTGTACGATTATATCGCCGACCCATGCTTACAACAACCGCTGCCGACGAACGAGGCGTCCCAAGAGATGGTGCGGTATCTGAAGGCCTATATCCAGCAATATATCCATCGAATGATACATAATGAATTGACCTATGAGTGAAGTACGTGTGGATAAATACCTCTGGGCGATGCGGATCTATAAGACGCGAAGCATCGCTGCAGACGCTTGTAAGAACGGGCGAATCACGATGGTACAATCGTGCCCCGATGGGGCTAAGAACGGGGTGCAGTTGAAACCCAGCCGCACCTTTAAGATCGGTGATACCTTCAACGTACGCAAGGGGCCGGTTACTTATACGTATAAGGTGCTGCAGTTGACCGAGAACCGCCTCGGTGCCAAACTGGTGCCCGAATACCTGCAGGACTGCACCAGCCCGCAACAGTTGGAGATTCTTGAACTGGCCCGTTTGGCCGGTAATGGCGGTCGGGATAGAGGTACCGGTCGTCCGACCAAGAAAGACCGCCGGGATATCGAAGTTTTCATGAGTGATAACTATTTAGACGAGATCGATTTTGACGACGATGAAATCTAAAAAAGACAACATAGCCGAGTACATCCTGTACTTATGGCAGATGGAGGACTATCTGCGGGCTTTTCCGCAACATGCGGACGCGACACCGGAGTTGCATGATCTGAACGAGATGATGCATCGCGAAGGTATCGTTGAGGGCGGTCATCTGGCTTTGGCCAATAATGCGTTGGCAGAGTTGATTGAACTGCACACGAGCTTACTCAACGAAGATGCGCTATACCGGGCTGCGATCATTCGGCTGCAACCGAGTTTAAACCTGCTTAAAGCCAAAACGGACCGACCGACCATGTCGGATATCGAGGCCTGTCTGGTACTGCTCTATCAGATCATGCTACTCAAACTACAACACAAAGCGATCAGTCCCGAGACGGCGTCTGTGCAAACGCAAGCGACACAAGTATTAACTTTCTTAAGCCGTACCTATCATGACGACCAAGCAACGCTTTGAGCATATCTTGACATGGTTTGAGGCGAATATGCCGGTAGCGGAGAGTGAATTGCATTTTGACAATCCTTTCCAATGCCTGATCGCCGTGATGCTGTCTGCCCAATGTACGGACAAACGGGTGAACCTGGTGACGCCTGCTCTCTTTGCCGCCTACCCCACACCGGAAGCTTTGGCGCAAGCCACGAGCGAGGAGGTTTTAGAGTATGTCAAGTCGGTCAGTTACCCGCGTGCCAAATCGGAACATCTGGTACAGATGGCACAGCGGCTTGTAGAAGTGTACAACGGGATTGTGCCTGATAACATCGAGGACTTGCAGACCTTGCAAGGTGTTGGTCGCAAGACGGCGAATGTGGTTTGTGCGGTGATCTGGAATCAACCCACCATGGCCGTGGACACCCACATCTTCCGCGTCAGCGAACGACTCGGCTTGACCACCAACAGTAAGAATCCCCTGCAAACCGAAAAAGCGCTGGTCAAATATATCCCTGCGACTATCATCCCCAAGGCCCATCACTGGCTCTTACTGCACGGCAGGTATATCTGTCAGGCTCGCAAACCCAAGTGCGAACAATGCGGAATCAGCGAATTTTGTCGCTATCACGAAAAAAAATGACATAACATTTGCGTATGTCATTTTTTTTGTGTACCTTTGCAGTCGATATTACGTTATGACGTAATAACGTTATTACGAAAATTAAAAACAACTATATTATGGCAGAGAAACAAGCACCGAATGCAGACAAACTGAAAGCGCTGCAGGCCGCAATGGCAAAGATCGACAAAGAGTATGGTAAGGGCGCCATCATGAAGCTGGGCGATGAGAATATAGAGAACGTACCGGTGATCCCGACCGGCAGTCTGGGACTGAACTACGCGCTCGGCGTAGGCGGTTACCCGAAAGGTCGTATCATTGAGATCTACGGTCCGGAGTCGTCCGGTAAGACCACGCTGGCTATCCACGCGATGGCAGAGGTGCAAAAGGCCGGCGGTATCGCCGCTATCATCGATGCCGAGCACGCATTCGACCGTTTCTATGCGGAGAAGTTAGGGGTGAACATCGGTGAACTGCTGATTGCCCAACCCGACAGCGGCGAACAGGCGCTGGCTATCGCGGAGGAGTTGATCCATTCGTCGGCCGTTGACCTGATCGTGATTGACTCCGTAGCCGCACTGACGCCGAAGGCGGAGATCACCGGTGAGATGGGAGATAACAAAGTGGGTCTGCAAGCACGTCTGATGAGTCAGGCCTTGCGTAAGATGACCGCTTCGGTGAATAAGACCGGAACGACTGTTATCTTCATTAACCAGCTCCGCGAGAAGATCGGCGTCATGTTTGGTAACCCCGAGACGACGACCGGCGGTAACGCGCTGAAGTTCTATGCAAGTGTTCGTCTCGACATCCGTCGTACGGGTCAGATCAAAGATGGCGAACAGATCAAGGGTAACCAGGTGCGCGTCAAAGTGGTAAAGAACAAAGTGGCGCCTCCGTTCAAGAAAGCGGAGTTCGATCTGATGTTCAACGAAGGTATCTCGCGTATCGGTGAGATCCTCGATTTTGCAGTAGCTACCGAGGTGATCAAGAAGAGCGGTTCGTTCTTCTCGTACGGCGACACCAAACTCGGTCAGGGACGCGACAAAGTCAAAGATGTACTGGCAGAGAACCCCGACTTGTGCGAAGAGTTAGAGGCTAAGATCGGAGAGAAAGTGAAGGAACTCGGACTCGAAACTGTTCTCAGTAAGATTGGAAAATAAGCAATACATACTCTCCCCGCGAGAGGCGTATGTAGCCGAACAACAATGGCGCATCGTCAAGCGGAGTATAGATGCACGGCAACGGGAGTTGCGCGTGCATCTCACTATTTTGACCGATGACAAGGGAAACCCCATTCCGAAGGACGCACCGATCCCGCTGTACGAAGCGCCGGTTTTTCAAGACGTGCACCAGGCAAAGCGGTCGGTAGTCATCATCGGTGCGGGTCCTGCCGGACTGTTTGCCGCTCTGACGCTGCTGGAACACGGCATTAAGCCGATTATCTACGAGCGGGGAAAGGCCGTTAGTGACCGAAAACGCGACATCGCCTCGCTCAATCGCAATGAGGGACTCAATCCCGAATCGAACTACTGCTTCGGCGAAGGCGGGGCGGGTACATTCTCGGACGGGAAACTGTTCTCACGGTCCAAGAAACGGGGTAACATGCAAAGGGTGATGGAGCTCTTCCATCATTTCGGCGCACCCGATACTGTGCTCTACGAAGCCCATGCGCATATCGGTAGCGATAAGTTACCGGGCATCATCAAGAATATGCGGGAGTGCATCTTGGAGCACGGAGGAGAAATTCACTTTGAGACCAAAATAGAGAGCCTCTCTAAACTCTCAACGCTAAACTCTCAACTTATCACGCCAGTGATACTGGCAATCGGTCACTCGGCGCATGACACCTATCGGATGTTAGCCAAAGAGGGGGTGAAGTTGGAGACGAAGGGTTTTGCGATGGGCGTACGTGCGGAGCATCCGCAGGCGCTGATCAATAAACTCATGTATCACACCACGAACGTGGAATACGTGGGTAATGCAAGCTATAGTTTGGTGACGCAAGTGGATGGTCGCGGGGTCTATTCGTTCTGCATGTGTCCCGGCGGACATATCGTGCCGGCAGGAAGTGAAGCAGGTAGTTGCGTGGTGAACGGCATGAGTGCCAGTCATCGGAACTCGCCTTATGCGAATAGCGGCATGGTGGTGCAGATCAATCCGGAAGATATACCCGGCGATGATCCATTAAGAGGATTGGCGTTCCAAGAGAAATTGGAACGGTTAGCGTTTGAGCACGGAGGTCCGCAAGCGCAGGCTCCGGCACAGCGCTTAAAGGATTTTGTGGAGGGGAAGGCAAGCAAGAACCTGCCGGAATGCAGTTATTTACCCGGCATGGTAAGCAGTCGATTAGACCAATGGTTACCGGCTTCTATCGGCAAACGCTTGCAGCAGGGTTTTCGGGATTTTGACCGTAAGTACCCGGGATTTCTGACCAATGATGCGGTCATCCTCGGCGTGGAGAGTCGCAGTAGCAGTGCAGTACGTATCCCGCGTGATCCGGAGACGCTGCAGTCGGTCAGCACGCCCCTGCTCTACCCTTGCGGCGAAGGAGCGGGCTATGCGGGAGGCATCACGAGTTCCGCACTGGACGGCATCCATGCCGCGCTCAAAATAGCGGAGGCGAACATTTAAATGCAAATAAATTTGCATATTCGAAAAAAAAGCAGTACCTTTGCAGCCGATTTATGATAAAGCTGAGTGGTTATAGGTTAAAGGTTATCGTTCTCTGTACGCTGTGTTCTGTACTCGGTACGCCTTTATTTGCCCAGGTATCGAACGCCGGTCGCTCGGTGTTTGCGTTCATGTGTTTGCCCGCTTCTTCCCGCATCAACGCGCTCGGCGGATCCAATGTCAGCCTCAGCGACGGCGACATCTCGATGGGTATGTGCAACCCGGCTTTGCTGCATGAGAACAGCCACATGACCCTGCAGATGAATTACTCCTATTACCTGCCCGGCACGATGTTCGGCAGCGCGCTGTACGGACATAACTTCGGCAAGAATTATTTCGCAGCAGGTATCCATTATCTGGATTATGGCAAGATGCAATACGCCGACTCCGAAGGTCATCTGACCGGTGGTTCGTTCGGTGCCCGCGACATTTTGATTGACGTGATGTACGCCCGCCAATTGGGAAAACTCTTCAAGGTGGGTGTCACGCTCAAACCTGTCATTTCCAGCTATGAGCACTATAGCAGTTTTGCCATCGGAGCCGATGTAGGTGCGCATTTCCAGAGCCCCGACTCCACCTTCCAGATGGGTCTGGTGCTGGCGAATATCGGATGGCAGTTGAAGGGTTTTTATACCGATGAAGACCGGTCCAAAACGCAGATGCTGCCCTTGAACCTCCAGTTGGGTTTCACCTATCGCATCAAACATGCTCCTTTGCGTTTTCATATCCAGTTGCATAACCTGCAGACCTGGAATCTGAAATATGACTGGCCGAGTCGGGAAAAGAACCCCACGACGGGGGATTATCTCATACACCGTATCCCGTGGTATGACATGCTCTTTAGGCATACGATCTTCACCTTAGAAGTAGTGCCCAAGAGCGAACGATTCTATATCGCGCTCAGTTATAACCACCGCCGTCGGGCGGAACTGAATCTGGCGGACCAGAAGTCCCTGGCCGGACTGAGTCTGGGTGCCGGTGTGCGCATCAAACAGGCACGGGTGGGTTTTGCCATCAGTCAGTTAACCAAAGCCAATTTCTCCTATCAGTTAGGCCTCACATTGGATATCAAATCACTACTCAAATGAGAAAGATTATTGTTGCCATAGACGGTTACAGCAGTTGCGGTAAATCAACCATCGCCAAGGCGCTGGCCAAGTACGCGGGATACACCTATGTAGATACCGGTGCCATGTACCGCGCTATTGCGCTATATACCATCCGCGAGGGGTTACAGGTTACGGATGACGGGTTACAGATCATTGCCGCTTTGCCGAAGATACAAGTGGGATTTGTGTTAGTGGACGGCGCACAACATGTGACCCTGAACGGGGAAGATGTGGAAGCATATATCCGTACCCTTGAGGTGGGAAACCGCGCCAGCGAGATCTCAGCCATCAAAGAAGTACGGGCTTTTCTCGTAGCCCAACAGCAGAAGATGGGGGAAGCGAAGGGTATCGTGATGGACGGCCGCGATATCGGCACGGTGGTTTTTCCGCAAGCGGAACTCAAACTCTTTCTTACCGCGAGCCCCGAAGTGCGGGCACAACGCCGGTTTGACGAACTGGTAGAGAAAGGGCAGAGTCCCGATTATGCGGCCGTGCTCAAGGATGTGAACGACCGGGACTATCGTGATACGCACCGTGCGGAGTCACCCTTGCGGCAGGCCGACGATGCGATCGTGGTGGATAACAGCAACATGACCCGAGAGGAACAGATGGCCGTTATATATGACTATTTCGATCGATTCAAATAGTGGTTTCTGTTTCGGGGTGACACGCGCCATCCAAACAGCAGAGAGCGAACTCGAGAAAGGTTCGCTTTATTGCTTAGGGGATATCGTGCATAACGGTCAAGAGGTAGCAAGGCTCGAAGGCAAAGGTCTGAGCACCATCGATTACGATGACCTGCGCACCATGCCTGCACACTCGCGCGTACTGCTGCGTGCGCATGGTGAACCGCCGAGTACGTACTGGATTGCGCAACAACGCGGTATCGAGATCATCGATGCCACCTGTCCGGTGGTAAAAAAACTGCAGGACCGTATCCGCGCCTGCTATGAGCAGCATAAGAACGACGAAGCGCTTCCGCCGCAAATCGTGATCTACGGCAAACCCGGGCATGCAGAGGTCATCGGACTGCAAGGGCAAACGAACAACACCGCCATCGTGATCGAGAATGTCGAGCAACTCGACCGGCTTGATTTTAACCGACCGATCTATCTCTTTTCGCAAACGACGAAGAGCGTAGAGGGATTCCATAATCTCGTTGCTGCGATTCAAGAAAAATCTTCTTCTTTCGAATATCATGATACGATATGCCGCAGCGTAGCCAATCGGGTGAAAGAGTTGCAAGAGTTCGCGAGAGCGAATGATATCGTCTTCTTTGTGGGCGGCACGAAGAGCAGCAATGCCAAAGTGCTCTATAAAAATTGTGTTGAGGCGAACCCCAACACATTTTTCATATCTTCTCCCGATGAAGTTGATAAAATAGATCTTTCAACTTTCAACTTTCAACTTTCAACTTTAAAGGTCGGGATCTGCGGTGCCACCAGCACGCCGTTATGGCTGATGCAGCAATGCAAGCAAGTGCTGGAAGCAAGTCTTATTTAGTGGCTCCTCCCAAGGCGATGTATAAACCGATCAGTGCCATTGCTCCGTTGTAATGGTTCTCTGCCTCGTTCAGTTGGGCCGACAACAAAGACTCTTGTGCGGTGAGCACTTCGAGGTAACTGGCTTTACCATTATCCATCAAAGCGTGGGTACCGTCATAGGCATCCTTCAGCACTTTCACTTGCCGTGCGTAGAGGCGGTCCTTATCGCGCGCCACCTGGCAGTCGGCCAGGTACTCGTTCACCTCATTGCCGGCATCAATCACCGTCTGCACGTATTGGTCTAACTTATCCTCCTGGTTTAACTTGGCGATCTTCAGCGCAGCGGTTAACTTACCGTTCGCAAAGATAGGCTGTGCCAACGATGCGGCCGCTTGGAGCAACAAGGCTCCGGGGTCTGCTACCACGCCGCCGTTATTGGTCCATCCCAAAAGACCCGTCAGACTGAACGAAGGGTAGAAAGCAGCCTTCGCAGCAGCGGTGTTATAGAACGCTTCCGCTAACTGCTGGTCTGCCAAGCGGATGTCGGGTCGGTTTTGCAGCAGGGTCGCCGGCACACCGGTCCCCAAGCGCTCCGGGATGATGTACGCACCCCACTTGTTACGACGGATCGGCTGCGGTGTGATGGCCAGTAACTTGCACAGACTGTTCTCTATGCTGCGGATACTGCGGATAGCATCCACGATCTGCATCTTCACACTCAGGTTCGAGCTCTCCATCTGATGCACCGCCGTGGAGTACGCCTTACCGTTCTCCCACAAAGCCCGCTCGGTCTCCAAGGACTCGTCCCAGAGGCTGTCGGTCATCACGAGGATCTCCAGTTGGCGGTCTAAGAGCTGCAGCATGCAATACGCTTGCGCTACGGCAGAGATCACATTGGCCTGCATGGCCTGCTGCTGCGCCTTGGCTTGCTCCAGCACCGCCTGCGCCTTGCGTTTATTGACCGTAGCCGAACCCGATATGCCGATGTTCCAATCCAGCTGGAAAGGGATGGAATACCCATAGGAGGCCTTAGAGAAAGAGCCCTTCGTATTCATCATACTCGACACCGAAGCCTGCGGATTGAGACTGAGGGATGGCAGGTACGCCAACTTGGCCGCTTTGAGCGAAGCTTGTGCCTGACCTACGGCTACCCGAGCGGCACGCATGTTCGTATTATGCACCAAGGCCGAGTCAATGAGGTCCTGCAACAGCGGATCGGTGAAGAACTCCCGCCAACTCAGCTCCGCTACACTACTCGCACTGTCTGTCACGACCTGACCAAAGAGGTCCTGCGGCGCCTCGGACTGCGACCGGTATTTCTTATAGACCCCGCAAGAGGCCATCATCGCGCAGAGCGCGATAATAATTGAAAATTGAAATAATCGTTCCCTTGGGATAAGAAAATTGAAAATTGAAAATTTATTTGCTTTCATATTCCTTTTTCCTTTCATCTTTCACTTTTCACCTTTCACCTTCTCCTCCAGCGTCTGGAAGATGATAAAGAATGCGGGTACGACAAAGACGAGCGCGAGCGTACCGACACTCATACCGCCTACTACACCGAGCGCGAGGGCACGGTTTCCGTTCGCACCGGCACCGCCGGAGAAGACGAGCGGCAGCATACCCACGATCATCGTGATGACGGTCATCAGGATCGGACGCAATCGTTCACGGGCTGCTTCCAAAGCGGCATCGACGATAGACATGCCCTGTGCACGCCGTTCGGAGGCGAACTCGGTGATCAGGATGGCCGTCTTGGCCAATAGGCCGATGAGCATGATCACACCCGTCTGCAGGTAGATATTATTCTCCATACCGGGCAGCCCCATCTTATGGCCGACCCACGAGAAGAGGAACGAACCCATCAGACCGAAGGGTACGGACAAGAGCACCGCAAACGGCGTGAGCCAGCTATTATAGAGCGAACCCAGAATGAGGTAGATCAAGATGATACAGATGCCGTAGATGAGTACGGTCATGTTGCTATTCGAACTCTCCTCCACCTCGCGCGACATTGAGCCGTATTCGTAGGTAGCGGAGGTGGGCATGGTTTGGCGGAAGACCTCTTCTATCGCCTTGTGTGCCTGCGCCTCGGAGTAACCGCCGGACTGCGATACGAAGCACGAGATACACTGGATGAGGTTAAAGCGCTTCATCGAAGACGAACCCACGATCTCTTCCAATTGCACGAACTGCGAGAGCGGAGCCATCTTATTATTGCTGACCTTGATATACATATTATTGAGCGAAGAGGGGTCGAGGCGGTACTCCGGCGCCGCCGAGGTCATGATACGGTAAACCTTACCGAACTGGTTGAAGTTCCCCACATACGAACCGCCGCAGTACGCACCCAGGGTCTGCAGCACCGCCTTGGCCGTCGTGCCCGCACGCTCGCACTGGACAGGATCCACATGCACCTTGAACTTCGGATAGCGCTCCGAGTAAGAGGACTGCGCACTGGCCACTTCCGGGCGTTCGCGTAACTTAGCCAGGAATCGATCCACATGCTGGCTGAACTCGGTCATATCGCCGTCGCTCATGTCCTGCACCTGCAGGTCGATGCTGTTGGACGAACCGTATCCGGGGATCTGCGGGAGCTGGAAAGGCAGCACTTGGGCATTCTTGATACTCTGGCAGTCTAGGTAAAAACGATAGATGATGAGATCGATATAATGATTGAAGCCCGGCCGGTCATCCCAGTTCTTAAGACGGATGATGAGCGTAGCAAAACTCGAACCCGCCGAAGAGATCATACCGTATCCGCTGGTGATGGCGTAACTCTCGAGCTCGGGGATGGCTTTCACTTTCTGCTCCACCTGCTTCATGATCTCGCTGTTCTCATGGAGCGTGGATCCCTCCGGCATACGCACCTCGCACATGATCACGCCCTGGTCCTCTTGCGGCACCAGACCCGAAGGCATGATGCGCATGAAGAGTACCAGCAGCACGCCTGCACAGGCCAGGATCGCAAACGATACCCACGGACGCTTGATGTACTTGCTTAATGCTTTCTCGTATTTGCTCAGGATCGCGTTATAGGCCGCTTCATAGGCCACTTTCGTATAATAATCGATCCCCTTCCACGCTTTTGTCTTTTGACTTTCGACTTTCGACTCATCATCGGCGCTCATCATCAGCGCACAGAGGGCAGGACAAAGCACGAGGGCGCAGACGCAGGAGAGACCTACGGCTCCGGCGATGGTCACACCGAACTGGGTGAAGAAAGTACCGGAGGTGCCGCCCATGAAGGTCACGGGGATGAAAACAGCCATGAAGACGAGCGTACAGGAGATGACGGCTACCGACACCTCGCTCATCGCTTCGCGCGTCGCCTGTACGGCAGTCGGCACACCTTTCTCCAGCTTGCCCATCACGGCCTCGACGACGACGATCGCATCATCGACCACAGTACCGATCGCCAGCACGAGGGCGAAGAGGGTGAGGATATTGAGTGAGAAACCCGCTACCTGCACGATCGCGAAGGTACCCAAGAGGGAGACGATGATGGAGATAGAGGGGATGAGGGTGGCTTTCCAGTTCTGCAGGAAGAAATAGACGACGATGATCACAAGCAGGATCGCGATGATAAGCGTCTCTACCACATTATGGATGGCAGCAAAGAGGAAGTCATTCGAGGTCTCGAGCACAACGAACTCCAGCCCGGCCGGCAGGGTCGGTTGCAACTGCTTGTAGAGCTTATCGATCTGCTCGTTCACCTGCGTGGCATTCGCGCCCGGCGCCTGGTTCACGATATAGATCACACCCGGCATGCCGTCCACCGACGAGGTCATCGTATAACTCTGCGCACCGATCTCCACATCGGCTATATCCTTGAGGTAAAGGATATTACTTCCTTCCGACGTACGGATGACGATGTTCTCGAACTCCTCGATGGATTTGAGCGTACCCTTGTACTCCATGGGGTACTGGTAGGCATTCTCGGACTGCTGACCGAGCGTACCGGTGGACGAGACAAAACTCTGGGCACTGATGGCGGAGGATATATCGCTCGGGTCTAATCCGTACTGCGCCATCACATCCGGTTTGAGCCACACGCGCAGCGCGTAGGTATTACCTAAGTTATTGACGTTACCTACACCCGTGATACGCATCAGACGCGGCTTGACGTTGATGTCGATATAGTTGGCGATGAAGTCCGCATCGTACTTGCCGTCCGTCGATTTGACACCGCCGATCTGCAGGATACTATTCTGCATCTTGGATACCGACACACCCACCTGCGTCACATCGCTCGGCAGCAGCGCCTGCGCCTGCGTCACACGGTTCTGCACGTTCACCGCCGCCATATCAGGGTCCGTGCCCTGCTTGAAATAGACCATGATGGTCACTTCGCCGGTCGAGGAAGCGGTGGAGGTCATATAGGTCATATCCTGCACACCGTTGATCTGTTCCTCCAGGGGCTGGATGACCGATTTCATGATGGTGTTGGCATCGGCTCCGGTATAGGACGTCGAGACGTACACACTCGGCGGCGCGATATTCGGATACTGCTCCACAGACAGGCTCTTGAGGCAGATGAAACCGATGAGCATGATCACGATCGCAATCGAGATCGCCATCACATGCTTCGAAATGAAAATATTTTTCATAAATGATTAATGATTAATGATTATCTCGCTGTGAAAAATATTCATTATTCATTATTAATTATTCATTAAAAGAGTACCCGCTGTCCTTCTACCAGGTTATTGGCGCCTTCGGTGACGATCACGTCGCCTACTTCGAGTCCGCTCGTTACCACGAGGTCGCGTCCGCTGCTGATGCCGACGGTAGAGACGATCACGCTATAGGCGCAACTGTCGGCACCCACTTTGTACACCAGACTCTTGTCCTGCAGACGCACCACAGCGTGCTGGGGAACCACCATCACATCTTTCTCCTCGATCGGCACCACCACCGTGCCTTGCACACCCGAATAGAGCCCGCCGTCGGGGTTGGGGAAAGTGGCCTTGCAGGTGAGTGTACCCGTGGTGCGGTCCACCGTACCGGTGATACTGGTGATACGGCCTTTGAGGGGATACTCTGCGCCATTCTTGAAGAGGAACTTCACATCGGGCAGGGCAGCCAGGAGGCTTTCCGTATCTTTGATATCGGAATGGGTGCGCTCTTCCAGGATCGACTCGCTGACCGAGAACTCGGCGTACATCTTCGCATTGCCGCTCACCATCGTCAGGTAGGTACCCGAATTGACCTGATCACCCGCATATACGGGCACCGATCCGATGATGCCGTCCACGGGCGCTGTGATGGTGCAGAAGCCCAGGTTCACCTCCGCCCGGTTAGCCGTAGCCTGATACTGCGCCTTGGAGGCCTGTGCCTGCTTGTACTGGTTCTCGGCATTATCGAGCATGTACTTGCTGGCGATACCCTTCTCGTACAGGTTTTGCGCACTCTCGAACTCCAGTTTGGCGCTGCTCTCCTGGGCTTGTGCTGCCAGCAGGTTCGCCTGCGCGGACTCCAACTCGAGCTGCGCATTGCGGCTATCGATGCGGAAGAGCACGTCGCCTTTCTTCACCTGCTGACCTTCCGTGATGCAAACCTCCATCAACTGTCCGCTCACTTGCGGTTTGATCGTCACATCCGAGGTACCCTTGAGGGTGGCGCTGTACTTGAACGGCAGCGTGATGTCGCTCTTGCTGACCGTTAAGGTTTGATACGAAGTCTGGACTGCCTTCGGCACGTCCAGACCACATGCAGTCAGCACACATGCTGCTGCAAGAGAGATGATGAGTTTCGTTTTCATTTAGCGAACACTGGTCAGTTTCTTAATCTTATCATTGAGATTCTTGCATTGCATCAAGTCCTCGAGACTGAGGTGCATACGATAGTTCCAGAAATGACGGGGATTAGCCGGCACGTTGATACGTTCGGCAAACTGATCTTTCAGGCGCACGTCGCCGTCGATAGCGAGCCAGTCTTGCAGCGGCAGGATGGTCCACATAGCGGGACTGTACATATGCTGATTGATGATGAACTCGGCGATCTCCGGCGTCATCTCCTTCGGCGCTTCGCCCCACCAACCCATCTGGTCGTTGTAGAAACGCTGGGTGACCATACGGTCCTCCTCCCACCATGCGCGCAGCGGGTTCATATCGTGCGTACCCGTCGTGCATACGGATTGATAAGGAGCGTCAGCCGGGTGCGCAAATTTGACTGTCGGATCTTTCGGCATGCGCTGGATCTCGAGGCTGAGGATCTGCAACTCGTGCATCACATCGGGCACACAAGCCGGCACCATACCGAGGTCCTCGCCGCAGCAGAGCATATGCGTGGCACCGATGAGAGTCGGCAGCTTGCGCATCGCCGAGTCGCGCCAGAACTGCGTATGACGGCGGAAGAAATACTCGTTGTAGATACGCATGAGCACCTCTTTCTGATCGGAATAGAGCTCGTTGAACGAGTGGCTCTGATAGATCGAGATACGCGGATGGAGCCATCCCGGACGGCGCTGGTCTTCCACCATCAGCACTTCGCAGTGCAGGTAGATCAGGCCGTTGCAGAGATTATGTACCGCCGCTTCGCTCAGGCCCGAAGCCTTGAGCTGCTTCTCATCGCCGAGCAGACGGTCTGCCCACTCCTGTACTTTGACTTGGGTATCAAACTCCGGACGGAAGAAATAGACATATCCGTCATGGGTATCGAGGGCGTTCTGCTTGGCCCACTCGGTGTCGAAACCGAGCACATCGCCGAGGAAGTTCGAGCGGATGTAAGGCTTGGTCATACGGTCCCAATCGAGGCATATACCTTGTGCGCAGAGGTCGTCGTAGCTATACGGCAGGGCGGGAACGAAGTGTCCGCACAGGCCCCATACATCGGTCTTGCGCATCTGCCAGATACGGAAGAAACCGAGGATATGATCCACACGGTAGGCATCGAAATAATCCTGCATCTTGCGGAATCGTTTCTGCCACCAGCCGAAGTGATCCTTGGCCATCTCATCCCAGTTATAGGTCGGGAAGCCCCAGTTCTGTCCGCTGATGGAGAAATCATCGGGCGGCGCACCGGCCGAAGCGTCAAGGTTGAAGAGATTCGGATATACGGCCGCATCTACGGAATCCGGCGAGATACCGATAGGTATATCACCCTTCATCGCTACGCCGATATTATGGGCATATGCGACTGCGTCCGCCAACTGCTTGTCGGCATGGAACTGGAGGAACTTATAGAAGTCTTTGGGTTGCTTGTCGCGCTTGGCGAGGAAGTCGGCATAGGGCTCGAGCCACTCGGCGTTCTTCTTCTCGAAAGCTTTGTACTCCTTGCCGGCAAAGAGGACCTCTTTGTCCTGCTTGTAGAGGGCCTTGAAGAAGACCATCTTCGCATCATAGACGTTCTGATAGTCGGCGAAGGTCAGGGCGTTGAACGCTGCCTTCTGTGCCTCGTATTTCTTCTTCATCGCCGGGGTCAACTTACCCATCGCCTCGATATTGATGTAGATCGGGTGCAATGCGAATACGCTCACGGCGTTGTAGGGATAGGAGTCGAGGTTATTATGACGCAGGGTGGTATCGTTGATCGGCAGGGTCTGGATCATCTTCTGTCCCGTGGAAGCCGCCCAGTCGGCCATTTTCTTGAGGTCCTGGAACTCACCGATACCGAAACCTTCGGCGCTACGCAGCGAGAAAACAGGAACGGCTACGCCGGCACCTTTCCAGCGCGGCTGGGTGCGACGGAAAGCGCGGTCGTTCTGATAGATCACACGACCCTTCTCCACACCCCATATCTGGCGGTTCTCACCCCATTCGGTATCCACTACTGCACCGCTCTTGAGCTCATAGATCACGTATTTGTATTCCACGATGTCCTGGCCCTTCACGTCCACGTCGGCACGCCAGAGCGGGAACTCGGCATCGGACATGATGAGCTTCTTGTCCGCATCCCAGTCGCCCAGGGCTCCGCAGTTACCGATGATGGCCACACCTTGCGTGGGCAGGATCTGCGGCAGGTCGATCGAGAAACGGATGTTTCCCTTCGCAGCTTTCAGCTTTTGACTTTCGACTTTCGACTTTCGACTAAAAAGGGCTTTCAAGAAAGCCGTGGTATAGAAACTGTCCTCGTACGTGCTCACCTGCCATGCGTCCCGCACTACAATCTGTCTTTCGACAGGCTCTGTCCCGTTTTGACTTTCGACTAAATTCAAATGTCTTGGCTCACCGGCCTCGTAGATGTACTGACCCTCGCCAACACGAATAGCGTACTTGTACTCAACACTCGTCGGAAAATCACTCACGGGAACGTTTACCTGCCAGAAATCCATCCCTTGGCAACTCAGCACCAACGGATTTTTCTCCGTCCATCCCAAGATCGACTCTTGCGTCTCAATCACGCATAAACTCTGCCCGTACTCGGCACGATAATGAATCTGAAAATTGATGTTCATGATATGGTATTTTAATTAAGTATTCGAATTCGGCTGCAAATTTACAAAAAAAATTGCATATATGCAAATTTATTTTTCGTTTTTACAGAAAAAACATTATAATTCACGAGTGTATGATAAAATTGTTTTGTAGGTTTATTTCTGATTGATAATTTGATCTCGAAGAGATGAGGATTTGGTTTTGTCAGGCTATGTCAAATTTATTTGAAAATAGGCTGATGAAACAAATACTCGTAATCACGCAGTGATAAAATTATCAATCAGTGTTTTTTTATGTTTTTTTCCTTATAAATGGCCAGATTGCGCAGGGAAGCAGGGTATTGATGATCCAGAGCAGGACACCGGCAAAGGCCGCGTTCATCGAGCCGAACACCGCTATTGCCCACGCCCCGCGCACGCCCACTTCCGCGATCGGCATATTCGGCGTGATCGTCACGAGCAGATAATAAATTGGTAATTGGTAATTGGTGATTGGTGATTGGTAGGCTCCAAGTGCAAAAAGCACCAGCGCCAGCTGCACGCACCAGCAGGCGAGGCGGATAAAGCTCTGGCCGACGGAAACCAGGATAAGCCTATGCGACACCTCCGCCCAGCGCCGCAGCAGCAGGGGAGCAAAAATGAGCGCTAGGATCAGAAGGAGCAGTACTGCGCCAACAAGGAGATAATAGCCAATCTCCAATCTCCAATCTCCAATCTCCAATATCATCGCTGTCAGCCCTGCAGCGATGATGGCTATCGTCATCGTCGCCGAGCCTACCGCGCCCATCGAAAGCGTCTGCTTCCATTCGTTGCGCAAGAGGGCGCGTGCGGGGTACTCGCCCAGCCGCCAAGGGGTGATCAGTCCGGCAAGTTTGGAATAATAGACCTGCCGATGGGCTTCGCGCCGGGACATAGGGAGCAGCGTCCGCCAGCGCCATGCTTCCAGGCTCATATTCACCGGCATGAGCAGCACGCAGAGCACGAGGGCGGCGTATTGTGGCACACCCATGCCGCACACGGTCGCCCATAGAGCCGGATAGTCCTCGAAGGTGATCATTTTCCACCCCAGGAACCCGCATGCCGCCAAGGCCACGACCCATTCGATGATATGATAAATCCGCTGCTTATACATAAATCAGGTACAAAGATACAACAAATATTTGGAATATACAAGATTTTCTTGGAAAATAATCGTTTTTTTTAAAATAAGAAGATTTTCCAAAGAAAATTAAATTCATTTAGATTTTTAGCGGAAAAGACTTGTTATTCGCACAATTGTGCGACTGTACCTTCGAGGTGGGACGCGCAGCGTGTCGGTGCCCTCGAAGTTACAACAAATATTTTGGAAGCAATCGTGCCACATCACAGATGTGGTTTCGTGCGTGCCGTTTACATCGGTTCCCGATGTGAGGATGAAGAACGTTTTCTTGCTGTTTAGGGGGGATGTCAAAAAAAAGGTACCATTTATAGGGCCAAACAAGCCCCCTTAAAAATTAGCCAAAAATCAAATCGGCTGCAAAGTTACAAATAATTTTTGACATGCGCAAGAAAATGGTACCATTTATATGAACCATTTCAAAAAGTATCTTTGCGCTTGTTTCGTGCTTTTGGCAGCCGCCGTCGTGTGGCTCGGCTTTCGTGATACCCGCCATAATAGGCTCGTATGGGTGCCTAATCGTCCTACGCTCTACGCGCCTATTTTCTATAGCGCGGACTCCTTATATAGATATATAGACCTTGCTTTTCATACCGACGACCCCGAAGCACTGACGGTCGCCGGCACGGCGGCGTATAACCTGCGTGTCTTTGACCGCGCCGCTTTGGATAGTCTTCCTGCCGTCGAACTCGAAGACGCCGACATGATGCTTCTCTCCGCAGCTTCTATGGGCTATGCGCCCGCCTTCACGGTCATCCATTATCTTGACCAACTGCATCTCTGGCATCACTCCCTTCCCTCCAACGAACCTACCTATACCCCCTCTGCTCCGGATCCCCAAGACCCGGACTACGTGTTTATGATTGTTAAATAATACCGATATATATGGCAAAATACGATCTAAATATCCGCGAGGAAGAATTGAAACACAAGGTTGCGCGTGATTGGTTCGCTAACTACGACACGACACAAATCATAGATAATATTGATTTTGCAGTCGCTATTCAACCGCAAGGCAATGAGTTGTTCAAACAAACAGAATATCTCCTTTGGGCTGAAGCTAAAAAAGGCAACAAGCAGAATATCTACGATTCTGTAATCCAATTGATATTTACCATCGGTAAAGGTCGCATCAACGAAAAGCATATGCCGCCTAAATATATCGGTGCTTTCGATGCGGAGAAAATCGCCTTCATTCCTTACAATGCCATAATGGAGGTTTTTTCTCAAACGGACTTCAACTGGAACGTACCTCCTTCTGATCATAGTACAAAAGAGTTCCAATTTCTAAAGACCTTAGTCCGCAATGCCTTGGAACAATCTTCATTGGAAGACGGAAACGAGGCGTATCGCTTTGACTTCGTTGAGAACCGCAAAGAATTAAAGACCTATATATCCAAGAATTTCAAGACAGACCCTCACACAAATCGCGGCATGCGTATAACCCAAAACAACTTTGTTGCTGTCTATAACCAATGGCGCAAAGAGGTAATGCCGACGATTGCTATTGATTTCAACGAAGCCAAGAAGAACGGCTTATTGGATTCTGCTTTCTATTTGGCAGACTTGATGTCTGGGCACGATAACTTTACCCTTCTTGATAAGCTAAAAGTTCTGCTTCGTAAAAACAAATACATCCTTGTTAATGGGAAAAATAACGTCGGGCTATTTAATTTCAGCGAGGTCGATTTCAAAGACAATATGCAAGCCCATAAAACATTTTGGGCACGCTACCAACGTCCACCGAAAAAGGAATATTGGGATAAGATAGTTGAGCGCAATGACTTATTAGTTCCGCAAGATATTCGGGAACGTAAAGGTAGCTATTTCACACCTGCTATTTGGGTGGAGAAAAGCCAAGAATACCTCGCAGAAGTATTAGGAGAAAATTGGCAAGATGAGTATTATATCTGGGATTGTTGTGCCGGTACGGGTAACTTGTTGGCTAACCTTACGAATAAATATAACATTTGGGCTTCTACATTAGATAGCGCTGACGTACATATCATGCGCGAGCGCATTGCACATATGGGTGAAGGCTCCAACCTTTTAGATAGCCACGTATTCCAGTTTGATTTTCTCAATGACGATTTCTCGCAACTGCCGCAAGGTTTACAGGAGATTATCAACGACGAGGAGAAGCGCAAAAAGCTCGTCATATATATCAATCCACCTTATGCAGAGGCTGGTAACGCAAAACAACGTACCGATAAAGAAAAGAACAAGCCTAAAACCGGTGTATCTGTAACTCAAGGCACTTATGATAAATACTTATCACAAATAGGTATAGCAGGTCGTGAATTATTTGCTCAATTCTTTATCCGTATATATCAAGAAATCCCCTCTTGTTGGCTTGCAGAATTTTCAAAGTTGAAAATTCTGCAAGCCCCAAATTTCGTGGATTTCCGTTCAGTTTTTCGGGCTAAGTTGGAAAGTTTGTTTATTGTACCTGCAAGCACTTTTGATAATGTAAAGGGGCAGTTCCCTATTGGGTTCTTTATATGGGACACAAGTAAACAGGATATATTCGAATCTATAGACGGAGATGTATTTGATACACAAGGCAAATTTCTCAGTAGAAAACATATTTTTGCATTAAAAGCAAATCAAAAAACATTGACCGATTGGGTTGTTGCTACTCGTGCAAAAGGAGGAAGTATCTATGTCGGATATATATGTAACAGATCTAATGATTTCCAAAGCCAAACTAGTAATTTTATTGCCAATACAAAAGAACAATTTTCTACTCCTAGAGGTTCCGTTATAACCGAACAAAATTTGCTAGAGTGCGGTATATTTTATGCTGTACGACATGTAATCCCTGCTACATGGTTAAACGACCGCGATCAATTCTTATATCCTCGCAAAGCATGGAAAGAAGATAAGGAGTTCCAGTATGATTGCTTGGCATATACCCTATTTAATACGAATATCCAGTCGCAATTTGGTATAAATCATTGGATCCCGTTCTCCGAGCAAGAACTGAAAGCCCCCGACAAATTCCAATCACATTTTATGTCGGATTTCATTGCCGGGAAATGCAAGCCCCAAGCAGCTGAAACGCTCTTTGGCGCAGAAGATAGTCTCATCCCAACGGAGCCTATCCAATTCTCCCCGGAAGCCCAAGCGGTTATGGATGCCGGGCGTGAACTTTGGTACTACTATATGCACCACAAGGACAAAGAGTTATACGGAGCGCAGAGCATCAACGTCAACGCTTCTTACTACGACATTCGCCGCTATTTTCAAGGAGAGACAAACGGGAAAATGAACACCGAGAGTAAAGATGAGACCTACATGCGCCTTTGGGGAAATATCAAAGACGCGCTCAAAGTGCTCGCTAAAAAGATCGAGCCCAAAGTGTATCTGTACGGCTTCCTTTTAGACGAGACCACTTTGCCGGAGGACGAACCGGAAGATAAACAGATAGAGATACCGGCAAAGAAACCGGCTAAAGTTGCCAAACCAAAGACGAAGAAGGTTTCTCCAAACCCAACAATCGTCAACTACGGTACCGTCAATATTTACGAAAAATAACACTAAAACGCATTTTTATTTGCATATATCGCAAAAAAGCAGTAATTTTGCAGCGTCTTAGACTTTCAGACGTTAAAGGAAGAACATATTTTTTCACAAGGCATATTCTTTATAAGCAAGCGGCGAAACTTGAAGAAACAAAAAGATTATGTCCCCTTTCCCTTGTATGGGTCAGTGGGGCATTGTTCCGAGTTTCGCCGCTCTGCTTATTGTCCCACAAGCCCATACTTTTTTATTACTATTATGATTGCAAATATCAACAATTTTGGCGTTATCAATTATTACGAGCAAAACGCCACCAAACAAGAACCCGCGCAAAAAGCCGAGCCTGTCTGCGAGGATATTACACCTGATTCTCCGTCTGTTACGTCCGAAACAATCGTACCCCCTGTGGGTAAAGAATTTGATTCGGACATCTCCGATTCTATCATCTTTACTAAGAAAGCCAAGAAAGAGGGTAAAGAGGCATATATCTTGCAGGCTTTGCAAAAGTCCGTACAGGGCAGAAAAGATAAGACCCGCGCGTTTGTTGAAGAACTGCAATCGTGGCAAAAAGATGGGTACGTAGACGCGCATTATAACTCTCGTGTAATGTATGACGAATTGGATAAACTGATACCTCTTCCCTTTGGAAAAGAGGTCTTCAAAAAGCATTATAATAATACAAGAGGTTAGTACCGTTTTTGTACCGATTTAGTACCGAAAGTACCGAAATAGTACCGTCTGTACCGAACGAGTCCCGAAATTCGAGACTCTTTTTTTTTATACCTACCTTTGCATCGCTTTTCGGAGAAAAACATCCCTCCGAGATCCGATGTATTATGATTAAACAATTAAATTCTTCGCCAAAGAGCGAACCTCTCTCCCGCCTCTGGTTTATGGCCCGTGGCTACAAACAAGCCGACACCCGTTACACCAACGGGCAAATTATCTGGCTGCATCCCGAAACAAACGACGTACTCAATCAGTACGGCTACAAAATCAAACTACAGATTGTGCCGAAGGGAAAGCATAGACGAAATACTACACGGTATTTAAAGCTTACATGTACGTATGGTGACATGTTACTCTCCCGCCTGAAGTACCTTACCTTCAAAGGCGAAATCCCTGCAGGATACACCGTTGACCATATCGACGGCAACCCCCTCAATAATGACATCCGCAACCTGCGGGCAATACCCGATGCTATCAATCGAAGAGACGGCGGTTTCTTAAGGAAGCTCCGTAACCATAAAATCGACGTAGCCATGTTCCCCGGCATCATCCTCGAAGGCTTCGAACGCATGGCCGTGTGGAAAGCCACACACAAAAGATGGCAGTATGATAATCTCACCCGCGAGGATCTCCTGCGTATCTTCGTTGGCCCAACCTTCACTGTCGTCGACCCTCTCATCCTCAATGATCTCGAACTGACCAAGCACTATGACCCGTTTGTAGAAAGGAGCTGATTATGAATATTCCCGATCTCAAAAAAGCCCTTTACGAAGGCATCGTTATCTTTGATTTTATCAAGAAAGACGGTTCGAAACGTAAAGCCCGCGGCACTACCTGCCCCGATCTCGTCCCTTCCGACGACACACCCAAAGGTAAGCGTACACCGCTTCAACAGGCAGCATATGACCGTCAAACCGTCGCGTTCTATGACATCGATCGCAAAGCATGGCGCTCCATGCGCATCGACACCATCTGGCATTACGAACGCGAACGCAAACTCATGTAAAAAGAAAAAGAACCAAAAAGAAAAAATAAAAATGCTGTTGTTGTTAATCATATACATACAACAACACCAACAACACCTATTTTTATGAAATTTGATCATTTATACCAATTATTGGAATCGCATGGTACCATTCCAAGCAAGCGGGCAGCAGCATCCGATCTGTGGGCTACGCTCTCTGACCAGCAACAACTTGCGGTCTATTCGACCATCGAAAAGAAGATCCTCAAAGGGAAATTCGTCCACTTCGATCCAGTGAAAGCCATCCGTGAGAATACGCCCAAAGAGAAACAATCCGGCCCCACCAACTATCGTGGGAAGTCAGAGCCCAAAGATCCCATCTTCTCCGCTCTATACAACGGAGAATGGGGCATGTACACCCAGGCTGATATCGATGCCTATCACATGGAGGTCTATAAAAAATGAATCATCGTGCATTTTGGCGATATCATTATCGCCAGATCCGCATGGCAATTTTCTTTGTCTATTGCGTCGGGATCGTATCCCGACATACTATTAACCCCACAAAATTTTATCATTATGAAATGTACTTTAAATTCAAGCATCAAATCCCTCTCCGGTAAATGCGGAAACGTGTTGTACAAAACGTATCACCGCGCGGACGGAAAAACCGAAACACGCGCCTATTTCTTACCGCTCAATCGGGAAACAGGCAAGTATGGCTATAAGCGCAAAGCCGCTGTTACCCAAAAAGAGATAGAGACCCGCGCACGCTTCAAACGCATCTCCGAGATACTCGCATCTCTATCCGACGAAACCAGGCAGCAATACAACCGCGAGTGGATGAAAGCAAAATATATGTTCAACGGCAAGAAATATGCTACACTCCGCGGGTACATTGTCGCTCGCCTCTATGTCGATATGAAAAACGGCACCCTATCCTAATGGGGTCAAATCGTACTTTAGTCCTACTTAAATCGTGGTTTTAACCTGTTCAGAATTATGGAAATCATATTATCTAATAATTGTAAATCCCTTACAGGATCACTCGGAAGTGGCTTCGGTTATCATATCCAGCGCCGAAAAAACGGCTTCTTTGCCAAGCGAAATACAAAAGGCGACGTCCCGCGTGACGGACATTGGCGCTTTATCGCTACTTGTGCCTGCCTCGCGCAAAATGGATTGCATATCGTCGACATACGCGTCACAGCAGATGAGTTGAGAAAGGCTCTCTTCGAAGCAAATAGATTCTTCGGAGGCGAGTTGTTAATGACCGAACCCTCTCATATCTACAATGCTTCTGCTGTGTTACGTTTTAAAGAAAGATGGAATCTATGAAAGAAGATAAGAAAATCATGATTGTCTCGGTCTTAAACCATCTGGTAGAGAGAGACCCTGAGTGGGCGCACGAAAAAATGCTCCCTAAGTTCAAAACCGTGTATGGCGGATGGGTAGAAACATGTATACGTCATCATAAACACTCGCGAGTGTACTTCTCGCGCAAATGGAGAGAAGGATGGTTGCCTTTAGATGAATATATGGACTTTTATAACTACGCCATGCAGTAAAATTAACAATTATCAACGGACGGAGCCCCATTTTTTGGTGGCTTCGTTTTTTTGTTGTACCTTTGCACCGGATTTCAGAAAATCCAGTCGACCAGCAGACCCGGAGCGTCCTTCCAACGGAATGGAAGGAGCGGCTTCCGCCTAGAAAGGTTATACTATAACGACTATTTATACTAAAAATACTACCATGAAAAATGTAGAACTCCAACTCATCACAGCAGCCCTCCTCTCCATGGGCGGCATGGCAATGCTCTTCTGCGGCGTCTTTATCGACCCCCAGGGGCAGATCCATGACACCCTCCTCATCGCCTTCGGAGAAGTAGCCACCTTTGCCGGAGCACTCTTCGGTATAGACTATGTCTATAAAAAGAGAAAATAGCCAGCAGACCAGTAGACCAGTAGACCAGCAGACCAGTATGATAGAAATTATACTCCATAGATCCCGTCCTGATAGCAAAGCCGTTCGCGGACATATGAGCATCCCCTTCGAGAAGCCCATCATCGTAAACACTCTCGAAAACGCGGATTTCCTCATCCCCGCCGGAACGTATCCGCTCGAGCGTACTTGGTCTCCGAAGTTCAAGAAGCTTCTGCCCCTCGTGGAGAATGTTCCCGACCGTGATGGCATCCGCATCCATCGCGGAACCATGCCGGAACACTCTACCGGATGCATCCTTACCGATATGTACGGAATGTCATGCCTCGACGTATTGTTTAACCAAATAGAAAAAAAAGCATCTGATTATGAAACTGACCCCGAAAAAGTATTTCTCAGAATTACTTAATCGTGCCCTTGTGGCTAAGAAGAAGTATGTATTACTGTCATTGATCCTGCTTAGTGTAGTGATCGGCTTCACAGCCTGCAAAGCATGGCGTACGGTCTCCACTTCCGCCACTTACGTTCAGCAGAACGACTCGGCGCAGAGTAAGATCACCACGACCATCTCTACCAAGACCGTAGAAGAGTGGCAGGGTGCCAAGAAGAAATAGGTAAAACGCTCGCCTATTAAAAGAAAGAGCCGATCCTACTAGTTGACTAAAAGACCAGTTGACCAGTAGATAGTCTAACACCATGAAAAACACACAATTATGGGAAAAGTAGTTTATTCGACCGGTATCGAGTATGTGAAAGGTAGCTTGGCGAAACCCAAGAAATTGGACGGCCACAACCACGGCGATTACCTCATCGGTACGCACCGCGAGGCTCCGACGGAGAACCCGAACTGCACCCGTCTGTACGTCCGCAAGCAGGATACGTACAAACGTACCACTGCGGTGTCTGCGAAAGAGACGGCAGCCCGTCTGCGCTTCGCAACGGTATCGGCAGCCATCAAGACCCGCAAAGCGGACATGATGAAGGTCGTTGCGGACCAGGAGACCTTCCTCGCTCAGAAGAACCTTCCGGGCGGCAAGAAGACCATGAACTCCTGGTACTGGTACGTCGAAGGCCAAGCCTACGACCAAGCCCTCGCCAACGGCTAAGACCGAGCTGGCTAATCGGAAAGAGACCCTAATATGGGTCTCTTTTTTTTACATTTCGTCTAGAAAATGCCGAAAAATCGACAAAACAATAGAAAAATAACAGACAGAAAAAGCGGTAAACCCGCATATTGGATTTACCGCTAAATGATGAATAAATTGATCTTTTTAATAGAGCAAGCCAAACATCCAAAGAGGGATTTTGTTTTCAAATCCCAAGTCAATGTCATCGGCTACCACATAGCTATTAGGGATATTAGCTATTTGTCCGAAGCCTTTACTCTTGCCGCCTACTTCTAACAAATACTGCTTATCAGCGATGATATCTCCTTTCTGCGGCATGGCTATCTTATGTCCCTTCGCCAACATAGAGGCGCAGAACGTTTCACGCATCGTACCTGTATCAGCATTTGGAGACAAAGCATACATCAGGTTCGTGTTATTGAACAAAATCTTCTCCGGCTTGTTGACCTGCTCCCACCCTTCGGTCGCTGCATACAATCTGCGAATCAAAGCTGCCTGATCAAGTAGTTCGATGAGTTTGAACAGCACATTACGCGAAGCATTCAAAGACTTACCCAAAGCGGAGATATTCAGCGTATAGGGATTTTGCTGTGCTAAGATAGCTAACAGAGGTTTGATCTTATAGACCGATTCGTATTCCAAGTTAGAAACAGCCGGTATCTCGTTGAAGATAATCGCATCAATGACTTGGCTTAATCGTTCACCAAAGTTCATGGTTTGATCGCGATAGAATGGATAGTATCCCTCTTTGATATAGCGCTCAAAATGCAGCAGTACTTTGACGTTCTGTTTAATCGTGATGTCACGGCTTATTTCCACATGACGTGTAACAAGTTCATCCAACGACACCACCGGCAAATCCGCTACTCCTTCCAATTTGAGATACTCACGGAAACTCAGTCCATGCATAGTATATACGCCACACCGCCGGGATAAGTCATACGTCTGCTTAATAATATCCAGAGCATTACTGCCGGTTACTACCACACGCAGATGAGGATAGCCATCATAGATATTCTTGAGTTCCTGGGCCCAATTCTCATATTTGTGTATCTCATCAAGGAACAGGTGCGTTATATCGTGTGTATACGCATATTCGGCAAGATCCAATAATGTATGCGATGCGAACCAGAAATGATCCACGGAACAATACAGTACCTTACTCTTATCCGGAAACGTATGTAGGATATGCTGCATCAGCATCGTGGTCTTTCCTGAACCTTTCGGTCCACGAATCAGAATAAGCCGGTCGTCCCAGTTTATATCTTCGTATAAATAACGCATCTGCGTGAACCCGGAATAACGTTCCAATAACCGATAATAGAAATTAACTAATTGTTCCATACCTTTGCTTTATAAAGTTTAATAACTGTTATGTTTTACACCTTAAAAAGTAAATAATATTACACGTTTTTTACTTTCAAAAGTTAAAATCCGTCGCAAAGGTACTGCTTTTTTTTGATATATGCAAATAAATTCACACTTTTTTTGTGATTTTTATAGCTCAATATCATATTTCTCACAAAGATAGCGGACAACTTGCGGGGGAAGCATCTTGGCTTTAGGACCAATACCTTGCGATCGGAGGTAGTCAGCATCGGACTGCAGCCATCGGCGGACCGATTCTATGCCCGGGTCAAAAAATACTGAAATTTTGATGGATTATAGACAAAAAACAGACCCGCGAAAACATTCGCGAGCCTGTTTTTAACCATTTAACGTGCGCTCATCGCACTCTTGCGCCTTGCGCGGTATATACCTTGCCATCCGGACGGATGAGATAGATATG
>Ga0256404_1000211_pt1 | contig 146284 bp, 88 predicted proteins | sample RumenRJG_01DNA_FD_185990 | JGI IMG/M metagenome (GOLD analysis project Ga0256404, IMG submission 185990) | Bovine rumen microbial communities from Lethbridge, Alberta, Canada - RJG_01 | ecosystem: Host-associated > Mammals > Digestive system > Stomach > Rumen | place: Canada: Alberta...
TGACGGGGTCATGCCCTAACGCCTTCTGCAGCCATGCCGGAACGGGCGAGGAGGGGATGGGCTCCACATACTCGGCATTAGGCGTAGCCGACAAGGAGTTCTTACCTCCGTGCGGTACGTTGCGATGGCAGTCCCAACAGGCATGGCCTTCCCCGCGCTTGGCCTCCATATAGTCGATGCGGCCTGTCTTGACAAACTCCTGGTTGAGCTGTTTGTGACAGCGGATGCAGTTGTCCATGATCACCTCGTCCGACATCGTCTCCGCCTGAATGGCCTGATGCTCACTGTGCGTGACGAAGTAGGCGACATGCTTCATGCCGTCAAGGCCTTTGAAGCCATAGTGAGCCAGCAGGTTGCCGTTGGGCACATGGCAGTCGTTGCACGTCGCGTCGCGTCCATGCGAGGAGTGGCTCCATGTGGCATAATAAGGAGACATGATATGACAGTTGATGCAGGCAGCCGGATCATCACCGATAATATAAGTGTGCATGCGCAGCAGATACATGAACAAAGCCAGCAAACCGACAATGACTCCGCACAAGGCAATGAGCGCTGTCTTCAGCGGGAAAGACAACGAGTTGACAAAGGATGCCCACCTTATTCTGATCTTGTTCCATAGACTGGCCATAGGCATTTCTCTTTACGGAGCTTTTGGGTTTACATTTATTTCGCAAAGTTATGAAAAAGATAGAAAGAAGCTGTCATGATTTCAGAAAAAGTTCTTCATTTTTTCTTTAATAGCCAAAACGGTGACGTTAAATTTGCGAAAAGGTAGAGATAATAACGAGATAATATGTAAATTTGCAGAAATATTCTGCAATAACATTTCTGCAAATAGCTTTTGCAAACTCATCTTGGACAGATCATTGCAAACAGCTCTTTGCAAATAACATTTGCACATAATATAAATATGTGGACATCAACAAGGACAAAGTCTTTCATCATATTGCTCATCTCTGTAAGCTTGTTTGCCTGGGCAAACGGCAGTGCGCTCCTTCCTGTAAAAAAGAAGGCTAAAACGGTTGTGAGCGACAGCCTGACACGGAAAGGCTTGTCAGACAAGGATTCTTTGCGGACAGAAGGCATGCAAAAGGACGATGCGTCGATCGATACGCTCTCCATGGACTCTCTCCAGCTTGCCGTCTATCATCATAACAAAGCCATTGATGACTCTATCCGGGCCGATTCGGTCAACCGGGCTAGAAAGAAAGGAATAGATGCGCCGGTGACTTACACGGCCGACGACTCGCTCGTCTACGACGCGATGACCAAAGATGCCAAACTCTTCGGCAATGCAGAGGTCAAATACGAGAACATGGACTTGAAGAGTGACAAGATCCGGATGAATCTTGACTCTTCCCTCGTTCATGCCACAGGAACGCCGGACAGTGCCGAGAAGGGTGGTATCAAAGGGCGGCCGGTCTTTGCCATGGGCTCGGACACTTATGACACCGACACCATCTCCTTCAACTTCAAGACGAAAAAGGGTATCGTGCAGAATGCTTATACCAAACAGGAAGATGGCTTTCTTCGAAGCAAAATATCGAAGCGTACGGAGTCGGGAGACGTTTATTTGGCTCACGGCCGTTATACCACGTGCGACAAGGAGCATCCTGATTTCTACATTTCTCTTTCCCGCGCCAAGGTGCGTCCGGGAAAGGACGTGACGTTTGGTCCTGCCTATCTTGTGGTGGCTGATGTGCCGTTGCCTTTCGCTATCCCTTATGGCTTCTTCCCCTTCACGAAAAGCTACAGTTCCGGTTTCATCATGCCCAGCTATGGAGACGAGAGCTCCCGTGGATTCTATCTTCGTGACGGCGGCTACTATTTTGCCTTGAGCGACAAGATGGACTTGAAACTGATTGGTGAGATCTATACAAAAGGCTCTTGGGGCCTGACAGCTACGAGCAACTATAACAAACGTTACAAATACAGTGGTACGTTTCTCGTGAGTTATCAGGACACACGGACGGGTGACAAGGGTATGCCCGACTATGCGAAGCAGACGAGTTTCAAGGTGCAGTGGAGCCATCGGCAGGATTCGAAGGCCAACCCTTTCAGCTCTCTCTCGGCCAGTGTCAACTTCGCTACGTCGAGCTATGAGCGTAACAACCTGACGAGTATGTACAACCCGCAGTCGCTCACGCAGTCGACACGTACCTCTTCTGTCAACTGGAGCACGACGTTCTCGAGCATCGGCATGACACTCAGTTCTACTGCCAACCTCAGCCAGAACATGCGCGATTCTACCATCGCCATGACGCTGCCCGACCTCAACATCAGCATCTCCCGTTTCTATCCTTTCCGCCGGAAACATCAGGTGGGCGATGAGCGCTGGTACGAGAAGATTTCCATGAGCTACACGGGACAGTTCTCCAACTCGATCTCGACGAAGGAGAATCAGTTGTTGCACTCCAATCTTATCAAGGACTGGCGCAACGGTTTCCAGCACAGTATCCCTATAAGTGCCAACTTCACCTTATTCAATTATATCAACCTCACACCGTCGTTCAACTTCACGGACCGTATGTACACCAACAAGGTGATGAAGTCGTGGGACCAGGCCACGCAGACGGAGGTGTCGGACACGACCTATGGCTTCCACAACGTGTACAATTGGAACCTTGCCGTGTCAGCTTCTACCAAGCTGTACGGTTTCTGGGTACCTAACCGCAAGATCTTCGGCGACAAGATCCAGGCCATCCGCCATGTCATCACGCCGACTGTGAGCTTCAGTTACGCGCCCGACTTCGGTGCCTCGCGCTATGGTTACTATCAGACTTATCAGAAGACGGATGCCGACGGCAATGTGTCGCTGGTACAGTACTCTCCCTATTCCGACGCGCTCTACGGAGTGCCGGGTAAAGGGCGCACGGGAAGTATCTCATGGAGCTTCGACAACAATATAGAGATGAAGGTCAAGAGCGACAAGGACTCTACGGGCTTCAAGAAAATCAGTATCATCGATCAGTTGGGCTGGTCAATGTCCTATAACATGGCGGCCAAGGAGAAACCGTTGAGCGACCTCACGGTGAACCTTCGACTGAAATGGTGGAAGAATTATACGTTCAACATGACGGGAGTCTTCGCCTCTTACGCTTACGAGGTCGACAGCAACGGTACACCGTATGTCGGCAACCACACCTACTGGGGCATGGGTAAGTTCGGTCGCTTCCAGGGTATGTCGCAGAATATCTCTTATACCCTCACGCCGGATAAGATCAAGAAGTTCTTCAGCGGAGAGAAAGACGATGAGGATAAGGACAAAAAGAAGAACAAGGACGATGAGAGCATCGACACCGACATCAACAGTAATGTAGACGACACGATGATCGACGCGCAGAACGGTGCTGCCAAGGAGGACAAGGGAGGAAAAGCAGAGACGGATGGCGACGGCTATATGGCTTTCTCCATGCCTTGGTCGCTCACCTTCGGCTATGGCATCACGATGAGCGAGAACACGGATGTCAAGAAGTTCAACTATAAGACGATGCGCTATCCTTACAAGTTCACGCAGACGCTGAACGTCAGCGGTAACGTACGTATCTCCGATGGCTGGAACATCAGCTTCTCCTCCGGCTACGACTTCGACAACCATAAGGTCTCGATGACTACCGCTTCGCTGCAGCGTGACCTCCATTGCTTCAACATGAGCTGTTCGCTCGTCTTGGCACCTTACGCAAGTTATAACTTCACATTCCGTTGCAATGCCTCGACGCTTACGGATGCCTTGAAGTATGACAAGCGTTCAGGTTACAGTAATGCGGTGCAGTGGTACTAAGGGAGCTTTTTTTGAGTTGGGAGTTAGAAGTTAGGAGTTAGGAGTTTTCTGAGTTCCTGAGTTTTTTGAGTTTCTGAGTTTCTGAGTGTGTAGTTTTGCTTAATCGTACTAATATAATAATGAAGAAGAATACACAGGCAATTCACTTGCCTTATCGCCGGCGCGATGCCTATGATGCGTTGAGCATGCCGGTTTACAATGCTGTGGCTTATGAGTTCAGTGATGCTCAGACCATGGCCGATGCTTTTTGCGAACGTATCGATGCGCCCGACTACTCCCGTTGTGAGAACCCAACGGTGGACAACTTTGAGGATCGTGTGCGCGCCCTGACCGGTGCTTACAGTGTGTCAGCCCTCAACAGTGGCATGGCGGCTATCAGCAATATCATGCTCGCTCTCACGGCTCAAGGCAAGAACGTGGTGTCTTCCACCCACATGTTCGGCAACACCTTCGACCTCCTCAACCGTTCCTTGAGGAAGTTCGGAGTGGAATTGCACACGACGGACCTGACGGATACCGGGAAGGTGGAGCAGGCTGTCGACGATAACACCTGCTGCATCTTTGTAGAGATCATCACGAACCCGCAGATGGAGGTCGCTGACCTTCAGGCGCTGGCCCGCGTAGCCCACGCCCACAAGATCCCGCTCGTGGCTGACACGACAACGATCCCGTTCACGATGTTCTCCGCAAAGGACTTGGGCGTAGACATCGAGGTCGTCTCCTCTACCAAATATATCAGTGGTGGGGCTACCTCGTTGGGGGGGCTGATCATCGATTATGGCACGGAGTACACGAAAGGCTTCACGCCGACGATCAAGAGTGAGCTGTTGTTCAATTTCGGTGCGTACATGACCCCGCAGGCTGCTTTCCTTCAGACCATGGGCTTGGAGACCCTCGATGCCCGCTATCGTGTGCAGTCGGCGAATGCGCTGGCATTGGCCAAGAAGTTGCAGACGCTCAAGCCCGTCAAGTTTGTCAACTATGTCGGATTGGAGGATAATAAGTTTCATGCGCTCGCTCAGAAGCAGTTTGGTAAGACGGCGGGGGCGATGGTCTGCATGGACCTTGAGAGTCAGGAGGCTTGTTTCAACTTCCTCAACCGTCTGAGGCTTGTGCACCGTGCCACGAATCTCTTCGACAACCGCACGCTCGCCATTCATCCTTATTCTACCATCTTCGGCAACTTCACGCCAGAGGAGAAAGCCAAGATGGATGTGCTCGATACCACCATCCGTCTGAGTGTCGGTCTGGAGGATGTCGATGACATCTTCGAGGATATCAAGCAGGCGCTGGAGAGTTAGAAATTAGGAGTTAGGAGTTAGAAATTAGGAGTTAGGAGTTAGAAATTAGGAGTTAAGAGTTAGAAATTAGTAGTTAGTAGTTTTCCTGCTTCTTGTCGTCTTTTGGTGGGCTCCGTTTTGTAGGATGCTGCTTTGCAGCGTCGCCCATTATAAATATCCATCACCATGTATTCTTTCGACACTATAATAGACCGCAAAGGCAGCGGCGACCTCATGCACGAGGCGCTGCTTCCTCGCTGGGGGCGTGACGACCTCCAGCCGATGTGGGTGGCAGACATGGATTTCGCCGTGCTGCCCGACATCATCGAGGCCATGAAGAAACGCCTCGAGCATCCTATCTTGGGTTACACCGTGGAGCCCGCCGACTACAAGCCGGCGATCATCGACTGGGTGCGGGCGCATCACCAGTGGGACATCAAACCCGAATGGATCAGTTTCATCCCCGGCATCGTGAAAGGTATCGGGATCATCAGCAACCTCTTCTGCAAGCCCGACGAGAAAGTCATTGTCATGCCACCTGTCTACCATCCGTTCTTCCTCGTACCGCGTGCCAACAGGCGCGAGGTGGTGTGGAACCCGCTGAAGGTCCATCCCGAGGCTTTGGAGAACGAGCATGTGGAGGCAGGCGATTATTACGAGATGGACTTCGACAGCTTGGAGCGCGTCTGCGACGACAAGTGCCGCGTGCTCATCCTCTGCAATCCTCATAACCCCGGCGGCATCTGCTGGTCACGGGAGACGCTCACGCGGTTGGCAGACTTCTGCTACGACCACCACTTGCTCGTCATCAGTGATGAGATCCATTGCGACATGGCGCTTTTCGGACATAAGCACATTCCTTTCGCTTCAGTCTCCGAGAAAGCCGCTCAGATCAGTATCACGATGCAGGCACCGACAAAGACGTTCAATATCGCGGGCATCATCTCCTCCCATGCCATCGTCCCCAATCCCGAGATCCGTAAGACGTTCTATGGCTGGCTGAAGGCCAACGAGCTCGATGAGGCACATATCTTTGCGCATATAGCTACCATCGCCGCGTTCCGTAAAGGAGAGGAGTGGCGCAGGCAGATGCTGGCTGCCGTGGAGAATAACATCCGCTTCGTGGAGGATTTCTGCCGGGAGCATATGCCGCAGATCCGTCCGATCCGCCCGGAGGCGAGCTTCCTCATGTGGCTCAACTGCCGGGAGCTTCACCTCGACCACAAACAGCTCCTCGACCTCTTCATCGACAAGGCACACCTCGCGCTCAGCGACGGGGAGATGTTCGGTCCCGGTGGCGAAGGCTTCATGCGAATGAACGTCGGCTCACCGCAAGCCTATGTCCGGGAAGGATTGGAGAAACTGGCAAAGGCGGTGAAGAGTTAGGAGTTAGGAGTTAAGAGTTATGAGTTAAGAGCTGGGAGTTAAGAGTTGGAAGTTTCTATCACCTCCATGAACTCCTTGCCGGTGATGGTCTCTTTCTTGAGGAGGATGGCAGCGGCAGCATTCATCTTGTCCTGATTCTCCGTGATGATTTTCACGGCCTTGGCATGAGCCTTCTTGACGATCTGCGACACCTCGTCGTCGATAGCCTTGGCAGTCTCCGGACTGCACGTGAGGTCGGAGGCACCGCCGAGATAACGGTTGCGCTGCTGTTCTAACTGAACCATGCCGAAATGGTCACTCATGCCGTAGGTCGTGATCATGGCGCGGGCGAGCTGCGTGGCTTTCTCGATGTCGTTGGAGGCACCTGTCGTGCATGTGTGGCACATCACCTCCTCGGCAGCACGGCCGCCCGTGAGGGTGGCGATGCGCTCAAGCAGTTCAGTCTTGCTCATCAGGTGTTTCTCACCGGCGTCGACCTGCATGGTGTAACCAAGGGCACCACTCGTACGTGGTACGATGGTGATCTTCTGAATAGGCGCTGTGCCGGTCTGCATGGCAGCGACCATCGCGTGCCCAATCTCATGGTAACTGATGATACGTTTCTCCTCGGGTGAGATGACGGCACCTTTCTTCTGCTCTCCGGCGATGACCGTCTCTACACTCTCCTCGATATCCGTAGTCGTCACGGCTTTCTCCCCGAGGCGTACAGCTCTCAGCGCAGCCTCGTTGACGATGTTGGCAATGTCGGCACCACTTGAGCCGGCTGTGGCACGCCCTACGGCATCGAAGTCGATGTCGGCATGCTTCACATCTTTCAGGTGTACTTTGAAGATCGCCTTGCGACCTTCCAGATCAGGCAGTTCCATGATGACACGACGGTCGAAACGGCCTGGGCGGAGCAATGCCTTATCCAGGCTCTCCGGACGGTTCGTGGCAGCGAGGATGACGACACCTTTCGTGGCATCGAAGCCATCCATCTCGGTGAGCAACTGGTTCAGCGTCTGCTCACGCTCATCGTTGCCCATCGCCTGGTCACGACTCTTACCGATGGCATCAATCTCGTCGATGAAGATGATACACGGCGCTTTCTGGGCAGCCTGACGGAAGAGGTCGCGGACTTTTGCAGCACCCATGCCGACGAACATCTGTACAAACTCGGAGCCGCTGATAGAGAAGAACGGCACATGGGCCTCACCGGCTACGGCACGCGCTATCAGCGTCTTACCGGTGCCCGGAGGACCGACGAGCAAGGCACCCTTAGGCAACCTGGCTCCTAAAGCTGTATATTTCTTGGGATTATGAAGAAAGTCGACAAGTTCCATGAGCGTCGCCTTGGCTTCGTCCTGTCCGGCAACATCACTGAATCGGGTCTTCACATCACTCTCGGCATAGACCTTGGCTCCCGACTTGCCTACAGAGAGGAATCCGCCGCCCCCGAGTCCGCCTTTGAGCATCTTGTTGGTTCCGGCGCGCCAGATCCACCAGAAGATGAGACCAGGAAGAATCCACCACACGAAGAAGTCAACCAACGGAGAATTCTTCTGCGGCACTTCCTTTGAGATCTCTACTTTCCCGCTTTTCGTCGGCGCTTTGGCTTTCAGCAGTCGGTTGACCAGTTGCGGGTCGTTAACCTCCGGCGTGCGATAGGTCTGTGGCTCGTTCTGAGGAGTCAGGAAAGGATTGTTTGTCTTTGACGTTTTGGCAGATTCCTTGCTTTTCGCTGTCGGAATGTCATAATAGACATAACCGTCCTTGATGACTACTTTTGATACTTTACCTTTGTTGAGCTCACTGATGAAGGTACCGTAATCGGCATCTTTAATCTCTGACGACCCGATGTACGGAGCCAAGAGCGTATTGAGGAGCAACAGAATCAGAATGCCAAAGAACACTCCGTTCCAGTTGAAAAATTGTTGCCGTTTATCCGGCGTTGTCGGTTTCTTCATAACTGTATTATTTGCGTAATCGTAACCGCAAACATACACACAAAAAGTGTTCCAAACCGAAAGAGCGAGACAAAGGGAATGGACATGTTCATTGTCAGTACCTTCAATCAAGACAAAAAAGCTGTAAATTCCATCCGAAATATTTGCAATATTAGAATATAAGTTGTAAATTTGTCCCTATCAATAAAAAGACAGATTATGGCAACAATAGCAAGAAATGCAGCGACACAGGGAGTTTATATTAATGTGCCAAAGATAGACTGGCCATTGCTCCGTGAATTGATAAGGAGGTTCGGATGGAAAGCAGAAACAAGAGAACAGCTTCTCGACCGTTTTATTAACAATAGACCTTCCAATGCTGATTTAAGCGAAGAAGATATTATGAATGAAGTCAAAGCTTTAAGATACTCTAAATGAGAGTAATTTTAGATACTAATATCTGGATTTCTTTTCTCATTGGGCATCAGTCTCAGTTAATGCGTAGCATACTGACTGATAGTCGGGTTGAGGTATTTGTATGCCCACAACTAATAGCTGAAATAATAGATGTAGCTAATAGAGGGAAAATTGCAAAATATCTTAGGCCTAATGACATAACAGATTTGTTTGCAATTATCAACGTTTTTTGCCACAGTACAGACATAAAAGCTGAAGCTCCTTATAACTCTGTACGTGATCCAAAAGATGTCTACCTACTATCCTTAGCTGAAACCATTGGAGCAGATTATATTGTAAGTGGAGATGCAGACTTAATGGTTTTAGATCAATATCATTCAACTCGAATTATTAAGTTATCCGATTTCAAGCTAATATTAATGAAAGGGCTATTATAAATTGATAAGACCGGCCGTTTCCGATAAGGAAGCAGTCGGTCTAATAGTATAAATCGTTCCGAGAGCAAGAACTCAGCACTATTTCACGATACCTTTCTCGAGATATTCTTCAAGGTTCACGCGCACGCGGGCAGCAGCGTCGTCGGCTGCCACTTTCTTCATGTCTGAGTCGACCATGAGCTGGACCAGCTCCTCAAAGGTCGTCTGTGTCGGGTTCCATCCGAGCTCTGCCTTAGCCTTTGTCGGATCGCCCCAGAGGTTCACGACATCCGTGGGACGATAGAAGTCAGGTGACACCTCCACGAGCACTTTCCCTGTAGCTTTATCGATACCTTTCTCGTCAGCCCCTTCGCCTTGCCATTCGAGCTCGATGCCCACGTCGTGGAAGGCGAGGGTCGCAAACTCGCGCACGGTGTGCTGTTTGCCCGTGGCGATGACGAAGTCGTCGGGTTTGTTGTTCTGCAGGATGAGCCACATACACTGCACGTAATCTTTGGCATAGCCCCAGTCGCGGCGGCTGGAGAGGTTACCAAGGTAGAGCTTGTCCTGCTTGCCCTGTTTGATACGGGCAGCGGCGAGCGTTATCTTGCGCGTCACAAAGGTCTCGCCACGGCGCTCACTCTCATGGTTGAAGAGGATACCGTTGCAGGCGAACATGTTGTAAGCATCGCGATACTCGCGTACGATCCAATAGCCGTACTGCTTGGCGACGGCATAGGGCGAGTAAGGATGGAACGGCGTGTTCTCGTTCTGCGGCACTTCCTCCACCTTTCCATAGAGCTCCGAGGTCGAGGCCTGGTAGATACGGCAGGTGTCGGTCAGTCCTGTCTGGCGCACAGCCTCAAGAATACGCAGTACACCGACGGCATCGACATCTGCCGTATATTCAGGAGAGTCGAAGCTCACCTGCACGTGGCTCTGCGCCGCGAGGTTGTAGATCTCCGTTGGGCGGACCAAGGCCACCAGCCCGACGATGCTCATCGAGTCGCTCAGGTCAGCGTAGTGGAGGTGAAAATGTGGTTGTCCTTCTAAGTGAGCGATGCGTGGACGGAAATCGACCGAGGAGCGGCGGATGATGCCGTGCACGTCATAACCTTTGTCCAACAAGAACTCTGACAGGTAGGAACCGTCCTGCCCCGTGATGCCCGTGATGAGGGCTACTTTTCTCTTTTCCATTATATTAGCGTATCTCTTCTTGCAAATTTCGCAATAATTCTTGAGACAGACAAATAAATCATCAAGAAGATGTTGTTGCCGGGTCGTTTTTTGAGAGGCTTACGCTGAGACATGGAACTTTGAGACACGAATTGTTGTGCCTATTCGTACAGTTCATCTTCATCCCTGACTTTCGCGAAGTCGTTGAGAAACCGCGCGTATTGATCAGTCACAGCCTCTGCAAATCGCTTTCCTTTCTCTGCTGTAGAGCGGGATGGATCGCCAACGCCTGTGTCGTGGGGAGAGATCTTCCCCCAGTTGCGCGGCATCCAGACAGAATGGTTCTTGAGGGCTTCAAGCTTGAAGCCTTTGCCTTTTCCGGGTCCTGCCTCGTCGAGATTCACTAATTCGGGATGATAGTACATCATGACCGATGTCTCCACCTCGTCGGCATGGTCACCGGGCTGGTCAAAGAACTTGTGTGGGTCAGCCATTTTGAACCATTCGCCGGTGGCAATCATGAAATCAGGATAGTCCACCGTCAGGTCACGTATCATGTTCTTGAAGTTGTTGCCTCCGTGTCCGTTGATGATCAGCATCTTCCGCATGCCTTGGTGATGGAGGTTAGCCACAAGGTCGGAGAGTATGGCCCGTTGTGTCTCATAGCGATAATGCACGCAGAACGGCAGGTCGCGCTGTCCGGGATTCTGTGAGCCCATCTGTACCGGCGGCATGACCATTGCCCGTATGCCAAACTGCCGGAAGGCTTTCACGGCTGCCTCCACCGCGATGTCATGCGAGAGGATGCAGTCGGTCAGATAGGGCAGATGGAGATTATGCGGCTCTGTGGCGCCCCACGGAAGGATGACGACATCGTAATTGTACTGTCGGGCAACACCGTAGGTGGACACAGACAGGTCGAATTCACGATTCTTTTCCATAGGCTTAAAAGATATTGCAATGGTTGAAGAAGTCGATCTCCTCCAATTCCTTTTTCATTTGTTGTTCTTCCTCGTCGCTCATGTTACGGAACGGCACGCGGTTGGGTCCCAAGTCGAATCCCATGAGCTTCATGATCCGTTTGCCGCCGACGATGTTGCCGCGGAAGTGGCAGATGACGTTGATGACAGCCTGCGCATAGTTCTGTGCCTCGCGTGCTTTCTCGAGCTCACCTTTGTTCCAGTAGTCGATGATGGAGACGAGGCAGCGCCCGTTGTAGTTTGTCGTTCCGCCGATGCCGCCTTTGGCTCCGCCCTGTGCGAGGGAGGGCAGGATGGTCTCGTCCTGACCATGGAGCATGTCGTACTTGTTGTTCTTATAGAGCCGGCACTGGTTATATTCGTACAGGCTCTCATAGGTATATTTGATACCCGCAAAGTTGGGTATGCGTCCGTCGACGGCTTTCAGCAGGTCGAGCATCGGCAGGTAGGCACCGTTGAAGGCCGGAATGTGATAGTAGTAGAAAGGAAGATTTGGAGCAGCGGCAGCTATCGTCTCGCAGTATTCCACGAGCTCTTCTATTCTGCCTATATGTGGGAAGGGGGGAGCCATGGAGCCAATGCCCCACACGCCTAATTGCTGTGCATGCTTGGCCAGACGCACGCTGTCACGAAGGCAGCAGCTGCCAACGTGCACGATGACCTTGAAGTCCTTTGGGGCGACTGCCACCCAGCGCTCGGCCAACTGCATGCGCTCTTCCACGGTCAGCATATATCCTTCGCCGGACGAGCCGTTGATAAATACACCTTTCAGTCCGTTCTTGGCCAACATGTTGGCATAGGTCTCAATCGGCTCCAGGTTGACATCTCCATTGGCATGGAACGGAGTGAACGGAGCATCTATCAGTCCGATAATTTTTTCCATAATATTTTGTGCTTAAAGAGTTAACGAATATATAGTGGGAAACATCATTCCTTATTGTCCGTGGTAGGTCTGAGACAGGCGAGTTGCAGAATGACAGCTAAGGCGACGATGCCGCCAAGCAAGGCGAAGCCAAGCCCCAGTTCGCCGCCGTCGCTCCATTTGCCTAAGATCTGCGTGATGAGCGCTCCGGCGAACACACCCGTCATGTTCATCAGTCCGTATGCTGTGGCACGATAGTGGGTCGGGATGATCTGGCAGAGGATAGGCATGTTGTTGGCATCGAACATGCCGTAGCCTATGCCGAAGCACAGACCCGCGCTTACGACGGCTGTCAGGCTGTGCCCGAAACCTAAGAAGACAAGCGCCGGTATGGTGAGCGCAAGGCCGATGGCACTCGTATAGATGCGTCCCCGGATATTGTGCTGCACCCAGCGGTCGGAGAGTATGCCCCCGGCTATCACTCCGATGAATGAGGAGAAGGCTATCGTGATGGTGGAGACGGGGCCGGCGTTTGACATGGGAATGTTCAGATCCTGAGCAAAAAGTGTCGGCAGCCAGTTGCGGACAGCCCATCCGGGAAGGCTCGGTGCCGTAAAATAGAACAGGATGACCCAGAAAGCCCAGTTGGATAGGATCGCGGCCATTCCTTTAAGGGGGTTGACAGCCTGTTTGGGCTGCGCTTTAGGAGTCGTCTGTATCTTGTTGGCCGGATTGTCGCGAAGACAGACGATGAGGATGATAGAATAGGCTATGCCTATCAGTCCGAACCCATGGAAAGTCTCTTCCCAGGAGAAGGCAGCTGCTACGGTAGCACCGAATCCGCCAATGGCCTGGCCGGTATAGAGGCCGGTCATGTGAATGCCGATGGCTAATGAACGCGACTTCCCGGTGTGCCAGTCGGCGATGAGCGTCAGGGCGGAGGGGATGTAAAGCGCCTCGCTGATGCCCATCAGCGCGCGAAGCACATACAGTTGGTCAAACGTTGTCGCGAATCCCATGAGGAAGGTGACGGCTGACCAGACAAACAAACTGATCACTACCAGCCATTTCTTGCTGAACCGGTCGGCTACGAATCCGGCAAACGGACTCACAAGGCCGTATATCCAAAGGAAGACGGCCATCAGGGCTCCGAAAGCCTCGGCCTTGTTCAACTCTGCAATATCCACTTTCATGGCTTCCTGCATGGTAGACAGCATCTGCCGGTCCATGTAGTTGAGCAAGGCTACGACCCACAGCAAGGCAACCACCAGCCAGGGATAGATCTTCTTTAAGTTCATATCAATCAGCTGCTATATATATTAATGTGTCGTCAATGGTTATAGGTGTATGACATTATCTGATAGAGATGCGGTAGATGTCGGGCGTGCGAATTCCGGGCTTCAGCTCGCCGCCAATGAGGAAGACGTCTTCCTTGTACACCACCGCTGCGGCCCCGGCCCGGGCGGTGATGGGAGAGGAGCCGATGAGGATCCACTGTCCTTTCTCAAACAGACAGATATTCGGGTTGAACTTATACCATGCTACGGGGTGCGTGAGATACCTGGGCTCAGGGGTGTTGACGGCCTTTAGAAAGACATCTTTATTCACTCCGCCGAGGGCAAGCACCCGGTTGGGCGACAGGTTGACGGCGCATCCACCACCTAAGAACACTTTCTCACCGTTCTTGTCTTCGGGTCCGGCGACGGACGTCGGGCTCTCGCCATATTCGATGCCGTTGAGACTGAGCGTGGCCAACCGGTCACCTTGTTTGGGTGTGAACCCGCCCCAGACACAATAATGACCGTCATACGAAGCACTTACCGGTTGAACAAGCGGAATGTCAGCGTCCCACACCTTTCTCCAGCCCTCGGACAGCGCTTTCATGTCCAGGACATAGATGCCGCCATTCCCTCTGATGAAAAGCTTCCCGTCATTCATGGCACCCGTGAAGTTGTCCATGGGTTGCGGCAAAGAAGGCAGCGTGTCGATCACGGCCTGACCTTCGGATATGCTTATCCTGATAACGGTGCTGAGCGATTCGTGGCTGTTATTGCCGCCTAAACAGATGATGCCGTCATCGGCCGTGACGCTCACCCCATAGGCAGCCGCTGCCGGAAGTGCTCCGATCTTCTGCCAACGGCGCGTGTCGCTATTGTCGATCCCAGCAGCATAGATGCCTTGGTAATACTTCTTCGTTCCTCCTTCGGCAACGGGCTTGTCGGGGAAGTTGCAGCCTCCGGCCATGACCAAAGTCGAACCTATGTGTCCGGCATAACAAGCCGAGACACCTTTCTCAATGCCAGGCTCGTCCTGGGGGAAGCCTTTCATTAGTTTGAAGGAGATGGTTGCTGACGATTGCATATAAAAACCTGATAAAAAAGTTATTATTATAATAATGTGTAGGAGCCTCATAGTGTTACTGATTGTTGTTTCTGATTGCTGGCTACAAAGTTATTTATGCGCACAAAATTAGCCAATTATTTTATTAAGACAAAGGATTTTATCAGATAGTTGCATTAATAATAGTTAAATGCAGAATAATTCTTTGCTTATTTCTTGCAATTATAAAGAATGAACACTAATTTTGCAATAAACAAGCTTTGATATTAAATATTATCTAACGGTCAAAACTTTGCCTGTCAGGGCAGTTCTATCATTAAGTGAATTAAGACTTCAGAGAAGTAAGACATATAAAATCAACTAAAATTTGCGCTTATGAAAAGGTTTATCGTCTTCTGACTTCCTCAATGCGTCACCCAAATTTAATCTGTTGGCAGTCTATTCTGCCCCAACCCCATGAAACCCTTGCTATGATGCAAGTCTATTCTCGCAGCGGCGTATATATTTTCTCGCAACGGCGCGGAGCTTATTGAGCCGCAGAGTTATTGCCGCTGAGAATTAGAGCACGCAGAGAGACCTTCGGTCTTTCGTGTGTCGTATCGGCCATTTGCAGGGTGCGGCCCTTGTGGCCGTCCGCACCCCAGATGGGAAATTAGTTACCCTGCAATGGCGGACGGCCACAAGGGCCGCGCCCTGCCAGAGGATCGGAATGTACACGAAGAGCATACTTCCGCGCTAAACGAGCGACAGCGAGCATAAGTCGTGGAGAGTCGTGGAAAGTCGTTGCAAAAAATATTCATGCTTCTCCTATGCGTGAAAAGTCTGATAATCAAGGGCAGCGTTCGCTCTCTATATAAAAGTGACGATGTCGGGACGTGTCAGTGCAGGGAAGGACTTCATGCCCTTCCAAGAACAATGTTCGACCGATTTCTCAAAGCAGTTGGATCATTTATCAGCGGTTGGATCATTTATCAGCGGTTGGGTCATTTTTTTGTGGAAGGGCATGAAGCCCTTCCCTGCACCAGGTGTGCGTCACCCTATATCACCTAAAGATCCTTATGAGTACTTGATTATCAAGGGCTGTATTTGGTCTCAATTAAAAGAGTGACGAAGTCACGTGTTTCATTTCAATCAATAGCCTCCCAAGTGCCTTATGAAGAAAGGCTTGGGAGGCTTTCCCGGCTTTGGAGTAGACAAACATTCAAGCATCATGTTGGCGTGACACGTACGAGGCAAGATCGTGACACAACTGAGGCAGGATTGTGACACAACTGAGGCAGGATTGTGACACAACTGAGGCAGGATCGTGACACAACTGAGGCAGGATCGTGACACAACTGAGGCAAGATCGTGACACAACTGAGGCAGGATCGTGACACGGCCGAGGCAAGACATTTTTCGTCTGAAAAAGACGCTTTCGCTTCTTCTTTTGCGAGTTTCCCTGGTTCTGACTTTTTACTTTTTGTAAGGAAAAGTTAGAGCAATATTCAGTGGCTAAAATACTATTTTATTAAATTTATAATGAATAAAAGGGCGAATATTAAAGGCTGAAGTGTTAAATATGGCCGTAAAGATTAATTTATTTAGGAAAACATTTGCGGGCTTGAGATATTTTATTTAATATTGCAGTCGAAAACAAAAATGCGTTGCGATTTTAACTTAAAACTTCTAAGTATATGACAGACATGTAATCAAACATTTTTTATTTAATCTCAGAAACTAAGGAGGAGCGAACAACATTATATCTAACTTAAAGTATTTGAATATGAAACCTAACTTAGAGCCACTAAAAAGCGCGACAAGATCGTCTGTCGCCTTGGCAATTGGTTTGCTTTGTATGTCTACTGGAGGTGAGGCTTTCGCTGCCTCGCCGGAGGTGAATGCATTGCGATCCGTGGAACAGGCAAAAGTAACTGTGAAAGGTATCGTTCTCGATGAGAACGGTGAGCCCATCATCGGCGCAAGCGTTGTCGATGCCTCCGGAAAGAACGGAACGGTGACCGATGCCAATGGTAACTTCACCCTCGAAGCTCCCAAAGGCACCACGCTCAAGATTTCTTATTTAGGCTATACGCCTACTACCGTCGCTGCCTCGGGCACTACCGTCCGTGTTGTCATGGAGCCTTCCAACAACGACCTTAACGAAGTGGTGGTCACCGCGCTCGGTATCAAGCGCGAGAAGAAAGCCTTAGGCTACGCCATGCAGGAAGTGAAGACCGAGGGGCTGACGGAGAACAAGAACTTCAGTGTGGCCAACATGCTGCAAGGTAAGGTCGCCGGCGTGCAGATCTCACAATCGGGTACTGGTCTTGGCGGATCAACACGTATCGTAATGCGTGGTCTTAACTCGCTCAGTGGCAACAACCAGCCGCTCTGGGTGGTCGATGGTATGCCTATCAGTGATAACAGCTCGGAGCAGGCTTCGCAATGGGGCGGCTTTGACTATGCCGGTGCAGCTTCTGAGATCAACCCGGAGGACATCGAGAGTATCTCAGTACTGAAAGGTGCTAATGCTGCAGCCCTCTATGGCTCGCGTGCCCAGAACGGTGCCATTGTCATCACGACAAAGAAAGGTAAGCTCAACCAGCCGCTGCGCTTAGAGTATAACGGAACCCTCGATATCACTAAAGTTTATTCGCCTTACGACTATCAGAATGAATATGGTCAGGGAACCGGCGGCAGTTTCGACATCAACTCGAAGATGAGCTGGGGTCAGAAGCTTGACGGCACCATGGTAGACAACTGGCGCAATGTGCTTTACGGTGATGCCAATTACGGCAAGTATGCGCTGACCCCTCAGAAAGACTATATCAAAGATTTCTATAAGACGGGTACCAACTATACCAACACCGTGACGGCAACAGCCGGCGGAGAGAGCCTGCGCGGCCGTTTCTCCTTTACCGATTCGCGTGCTAACGACGTTGTTCCTAACTATTCTCAGAATAGGCAGTACTTTGACTTGAATACCGAGTTCACCAGCAAATACTTGGACATCGGTGCCAAGATCAATTACATGCATGAGAAGTCCAAGAACCGTCCAAGTCAAGGTGAGTATGGCGTGATGGTACAGTTGGTTAAGATGCCACGTGGCATCCGCCTCAGCGATTTGGAGAACCCGAGGGGAACAGGACAGTATTATTACAATGCTGTCAACTGGTCAGGTCCGAGCGACAACTATGCTAACCCTTACGCACTCACTGATCCCGCCAACGGTAACCTGATGGACCGCAACAGAATTATCGGTCAGGTCAACGCCACCTTAAAGTTCACCGATTACTTGAAGCTGACAGGGCGTGTGGGTGTTGACTGGTACAACGATCAGTTCAAGAACTTTAATACGTTGCCTGATCCGACGAATACAGCTTCGCAATACGTTAAAAGCAACAATACCAACAAGGAGTTCAATGCCGACTTAATTCTTTATTTCGATAAGACTTTTGGTGATTATTCTATCAATGCCAATTTGGGTACCGCTGTTACCAACAGCCGCAGCGATGCGTTGGCAGGTTACTCCGGCCTTTTCGCTACGCCGAATGTGATCACGTTGGCCAACGGCCTGACACAGACCGTGGGAGAGTCTTATGCGAAGAAAGAAATTCAATCAGCTTTCTTCTCTGCCTCTTTTGGTTACAAGAACTGGGCTTACTTAGATGTCACAGGCCGTAACGACTGGTCTTCTACGCTCCCTGAGACCAACCGTTCTTATTTCTATCCGTCTGTAAGCCTGAGTGCTATTCTGTCAGAGGTGCTGAAGCTCCCTTCTTGGGTTGACTTCTGGAAAGTGCGTGGTTCATGGGCACAGGTAGGTAACGACACCAATCCTTATCAGCTCGCTACCTATTATTATTTGTGGACATCGGGTGATAAGAACGATGCAGATGGTGACAAGCTTAACCCGAACATCGTCAAGGAATATATGAGCAATGTGAAAGCACTTGCTGACCTGAAGCCAGAGAAGACCAACTCAGCCGAGGTGGGTACCGAGGCTCACTTCTTCGGGAACAGGTTAAGTCTCGATTTCACTTACTATAATACCCAGACCACTAACCAGATTCTTACCATCGGCCTTCCGGGATCATCCGGTTACACGTCGAAGCACATCAATGCAGGTAAGATCAAGAGCCATGGTGTGGAGTTGATGTTAGGCGGCACGCCGATCAAGACAAAGGACTGGCAGTGGGATGTCAACGTCAACTGGGGTCTGAACCGCACAAGCTGCGATTATCTTGACAACGAGGTTTCCCGCTATACTTTGGGCAGCATCCGTATCGGATCGGTTGTCGTCAATGCAGGCGGCGGCTATGGTGACATCGTCGGCAAGGCTTACAAGCGCGATGCGCAGGGGCGCAAGATCGTAGACAGCAACGGCCTTCCAGAGTCGGAGAGCGACAAGGTCATCGGCAATATGCTGCCAAAATGGACAGGTTCTGTCGGCACACAGCTGCGCTGGCGCGACCTCACCTTCTCGGCGCTTGTTGATGTCCGCCACGGTGGTCAGTTCATCTCCAATACCGACAACTACGCTTGTCAGCAGGGTACTTCCGCAAGAACGCTTTACGGACGTAAGAGCGGCGAGCAGATTGTCGTTGACGGTGTAACAGAAGACGGACAGGTAAACACGAAAGGTGTGAACGCTGAGACTTATTGGACCAGCATTGCCGGATCCGACGGTATAGCAGAGGAGTTCCTTTACAGTGCAAGTTATATAAAGATGCGCGAGATGTCGCTCGGCTACATCCTTCCGGCTCATTGGTTTGCCAACACGCCGATTAAGTATGTCAAGCTTTCGCTCGTAGGCCGTGACCTGTTCTATTTCCACAAAGCTGCTCCCGTGAACCCCGAGGGTGCTTTCTCTCGCAGCGACTACGCTCAGGCATTCGAGCTCGCCTCCATGCCACCGACACGTAGCTTTGGTTTCTCTCTCAATGTCAAATTCTAAATAGCATATAGAATATGAAAATCAAACTTAATCATATAGGCATTGCATGCTTGTTCGGAGTGATGGCTGCAGGGTGTACCGACAACTTCGACAACATGAACACCGACCCCACTGGCATCACGGACGGCAACCCCGGCTATATTCTTCCCTATATGGAGCAATGGGGCACGCACGTCAACTCTTGGGAGTATCAGGTCGGAGACAACTTGCATACCAACTTGTATGCGCAGTACTTTGCCAACACAGCCTCTTACTTCTCCTCTGACAGCTATTCGTACAACAGCGGATGGGTGACGGACGGTTTCTGGAACTCGTATTACGTTCATGTGCTCAAGCAGATGCGTGCCATACAGGAGATCGTGAAGGACAACGAGGACTACAACAACATCTATCAGGTAGCCCGCATCTTCACGGCCCGTTGCACGGCACAGACCACCGATATCTTCGGCGACATGCCTTACACTGAAGCAGCCTTGGGCAACAGCAATGCCAAGTATGACAGCCAGCAGAGCATCTATGCGGATGTGTTCAAGGAGCTGAAGGAGGCTTCTGCCTACTTGCAGCAGCACAAGAACGACGCAACGATGATCACCTTCAAGGATAATCAAGATCTGATCTATAATGGCGATCTTACGAAGTGGATTAAGCTTGCCAACTCGCTCCGTCTGCGTTATGCGCTCCGTATCGCTTATATTGATCCCACTACGGCAAAAGCCGAGGGAGAGGCAGCGCTGGCAGATGCCGGTGGCTTGCTCTCAAGCAATGACGACAATGCAGGTGTCTACATCTCCGGTACAGGTTCCAACGGATGGCCGCTCTTCCAGATCTCCGGTTGGGGTGAGTTCTCTATGAGCAAGACTATGGAGAACATGCTGAAGAACGAGAGTACCGTCCTTGATCCGCGTACTACCATGTGGTTTGGCCACACTACCGGTTCAAAAGCTGAGGCACCAGAGTTTAAGGGTGTACCTAACGGTCTGAGTGCTGATCAGCTGGCAGCTTATCCTGCTGAGCAACGGTCTTATGTATGGGGCTATCAGGCTATGCCTCTGTGGAACAGTGCTGACAACAGTGAGAGCTCCTTCGACATTTCGAAGCGCCAGAAAGTGATGGACTATTCTGAAGTGTGCTTCCTCAAGGCTGAGGCTGCCCTGCGCGGATGGGCTGGTGCCGGTGATGCCAAAGCTAACTACGAGGCAGGCATTCAGGCATCGCTCGACTTTGAGCGTTCGGGGGTGGATGCTAAGTATTACACCACAGACAATGACAAGACTTACATCACTACTGGCAAGGTGGCTTGGGGCTCAGAGACTTCAAGCGAAGGCCACTTCAAGCAGATCATGACACAGAAATGGCTTGCTCTCTACCCCGACGGAAACGAAGCTTGGGCTGAGTTCCGTCGCACTGGCCTGCCAGAGCTCACCCCTGTTGCTACATCTTTGGAGCCTACGCTTCCAGTTGGAACATTCGTCAAGAAGCTCCGTTATACGGACGATGAGTTGCGTGAGAATCCTAACGCTTCTGACAAGTCTCTCAATCAGAACCAGGGCGACGGCATGAGCGTTCGCGTATGGTGGGACACCAAGAAGTACAAGTAGGATCAAGAACCTAAGCACTAAATATCATTGTAGATGCACTATAAGAAAGACATTCTCTCGTTGAAGTTATTGAGATGAGAGAAAGTCTTTCTTGTGTTATAGACTTCTGTGGTCTTAGTGTTACTTGATAATTACAAATATTGTGAAAACTATTGTCGCTTTACTATTTTCCTTTCTTATTCTTTTCCTCTCCCCAGCATGGTCGCAGACAGCTAAGAATATTGCTTATCAAGATGACCATGTGAGGATCACCTTGATAGATGATGGAGCAGTCCGGCTTGAATATTCTGCAGAGGGGAAATTCATAGATGACTGTTCTCAGATTGCCGTAATCAGAGACTACGCCCCTGTGAATTATAAGATTTGTAATGGCTCAAAAAAAGTTCGTATTCTAACTGGGGCAATGACCATTACGTATCGGAAAGGTAAGGAGCCGTTTTCAGCCTGTAATCTTTCCATAACTTCTGTCCCACAGAAAAGAGGATCTCGTTCCTTTGTTTGGAAGCCGGGAATTAAAGATACAGCTAACTTAAAGGGTACATATTATTCTCTTGATATGTACAATGGCAACATGAAAGACGGTAAGCTGATGCCCATGGAGGATGGCTTGCTTTCAAAAAGCGGCTGGACATTCATCGACGATTCCCGTTCTTATCTCTTCGACCACAGCGAATGGCCTTGGTTGAAGGAACGCCCCGACACGACAAAAGCACAAGACTGGTATTTTCTATGTTATGGCCACAATTATAAGAAGGCCTTGCGCATGTTTACTAAGTTCTCGGGCAAGGTGCCTTTGCCTCCGCGCTATGCTTTCGGTTATTGGTGGTCACGCTACTGGAGCTATTCAGATGATGAACTGCGTACCCTTATCGACAACTTTCATAAATATGACATACCTATAGATGTGCTTGTTCTTGATATGGATTGGCACTATAATCAGGCTCCGAGAGGAGGTTGGACGGGTTATACATGGAACCGCACACTGTTTCCTGATCCTAAGGGATTCCTTAAGTGGGTTAAGGACAATAGCCTGCGGATAACCATGAACCTGCATCCAGATACAGGCATCAAGACATGGGAAGAGCAATGGCCGGCCATGTCGAGATGGATGGGGGTTGATACTATGCTTCACAAAGACATTCCTTTCGAGACATCAGACAAGCGATTTATGTCCGGTTGGACGCACGAAGTGTTGCATCCGATGGAGAGAGACGGTGTTGACTTCTGGTGGATTGACGGAGAACCTAAAGGCACCCCCAAGAGGCTGAAGAATCTGAATGACACGTGGTGGATTAATTACGCTGTTTTTACCGATATGGAGCGTAACCGCGACACCAGACCGATGCTTTACAACCGTTGGGGCGGATTGGGCAACCATCGTTACCAGATAGGCTTCTCCGGAGATGCTGTCATCTCCTGGGCTTCGCTCGACTTCCAACCTTATTTCAACAGTACGGCCTCGAATGTGCTGGCCTGCTATTGGAGTCACGATATTGGGGGGCATGTAGGAACGCTTAATCCTGAGATATATGCCCGCTGGATGCAGTTCGGCCTCTTCAGTCCTGTTCTGAGGACTCATTCGGCTAAGATCGGAAGCATAAATAAAGAGCCTTGGATATTCTCGTATCACATGACACGTATGCTGCGAGATATCATCAAGGCACGTTATGCCCTCAACCCTTACATCTACACGATGGCCCGAAAAACCTACGATGAGGCCTTGCCGCTCTGCCGTCCGATGTACTATGATTATCCTGACAGCCCAGAGGCTTACAGGCAGAGAGATGAGTATATGTTCGGTGATAACATGCTGGTACGCCCCATCACTGCTCCGATGCATGGATCCAAGGTTGCGCAACCCGTATGGCTTCCGAGTGGAAACGACTGGTATGAGGTAGCCTCGGGCAAACTGCTTAAAGGCGGACAAACAGTGAACAACAACTTTCATCTTGACGAGATTCCTGTCTATGTAAAGGCCGGAAGCATCATACCGATGTACGGAGACACTTTGAAGAATCTGCAGAGCAATGCCTTTCCCGTCATCATCAATGTCTATCCCTCTATCGGTGATGTCATCAGCCAAGCTGAATATTACGAGGATGCTTGCAATGACAAGCAGTATGCTTCACATTATGCCGTAACACAGTTCTCTGCCGAACGCCGCGGCAATAAGCTTATCATAAGAATCGGTCCCCGGCAGGGCAACTATCAGGGAATGCCAGCGAAACGGATATATCAGATTAAGGTCGTTGCTTCTGTTGTGCCGGAGAGGGTGCTTGTCAACGGACAGAAAGCCACTTATCGGTACAACGGCATGACACTCTCGCTTATCGTGGATGTAGGAAGTGTAGGCAGTGAGGAGGTTAAGACGGTTGAGATAAGTTATCCTTCAGACTGTCAATGTATGGCCAATGGAGAGATTGGACAGATGCGTCGAGTGAGGGAGAACGTCTGCCTGCTCAAGGAACGCGATGCGAACATTGTGCTCACGGATGACTTGGCTAATATGGAGAGCGTTGGCCGGGCCATTACCTACGCCCCTTCGTCTTTTACACAAAAGATGGATTTCTTTCATGACAGATATGCACGTTTGGATGAAGTACTGAAGGCACAGAAGCTTAACGATGCCGACTATAAATTCTTTATTGATAATACCTATTAACAACAATATTATAACAACAAAATATTTATGAAGCTAAATTACATCTTATGCTTGAGCGGCTTTCTCTCATTGGGGTTACTTTCCGCTCAAGCCCAGGACTACACCGGCATGAAGATCCAGCGCTACCGGCAATGGGCCAAAGGGCAGATATCCCTGGTACCCTTGGAGATCGGACAAATCACTCCCGAAGGCTGGCTTCGCCAATGGGGCGAAGATGCCGCGAAAGGCATCACCGGGCATCTCGATGAATACCAGCCTGTCTATGGCAACGGGTGGAAAGGATTTGGGTTCAAGGCCCGAGGAGCCAATGAGGCAGACGGTACGGGATGGCCAATAGAACAGTGCAGCTACTGGCTTGACGGAGCTACGAAGCTGGCCTATATCCTCGGTGACCGGGCGCTTCAGAAGAAAGTGTCCGACCGGCTGAACATCGTCGTCGATGGAGTTCTCAAAGGTGCCGGAACCTTCATTTGGTGGAAAAACGACTCCATCGTCCTTGACGGGTTCAATAATTGGGGTCATGGAATTATGGGGCGAGCGCTGGTCAGTTATTACCAGGCGACCCACCAGCCACGAATCCTTGAAGCCCTCAACAAAGTATATTCCCGTTACACAATGCTTTCGCCGACCAATCAGAAAAGACTCGAAAGCGGACTGGTGCGCGGCTCGACGAATGTTGATGCCATGACTGAGACGTTCCTGGAAAACGGGAACAAGACGATCCTCGACTCTATCATCGCTTACAGCAACCGTCCCCTTGTCAGACAATTCGGCCAGCGCATCATGCAGATGAGCGACCGTTCGCACAAAGGGTTTAAGACTACGCACGGTGTGACCTTCTATGAGGTATCGCGTGTTCCGGCGATCTCTTCTATATGGAATGGGCGGGAAGAAGACCGGGACGTGTCTCTTCATCTGCTCTCCTGGGCCGGCAAGTACAACATGTTGCCTCTCGGCCTTGTCTCGTGTGAGGAGTATTTGTCCGGGGCCGGGCCTTTTCATGGCGTTGAGACGTGTGACATCCCTGCCTCGATGTGGAACTACACGTGGCAGATGCGTATCGACGGAAAAGGGCAATGGGGCGACCGGATCGAGAACGTATTCTTCAATGCGGGGCCTGTCTCTGTCTCACGCGACTGGAAGACCATGTCTTATTATCAGATGCCTAACCGCTTCTCGGAAAAGCTACCGGCCGATCCGGCTGTACCAGGGCCGGGAGACCAGCAATATACGCCCTACGGATATGAGGTGCTGTGTTGCGTGGGCAGCAGCAACTGGGAAATTCCCAACTATGTCACGAATATGTGGATGGCGACGATGGATCACGGTCTTGCCTACACACTCTACGGTCCCTGCAAGGTGAAGGCTTCGCTTGACAATGCCCCCGTGGAGATCGATTGCCAGACCGATTATCCGTTTGGCGACCAGATACGCATCCATCTGAAGAGTGCCAATGATATTGCCGCGCCTCTCTACTTCCGTATCCCTGAATGGTGTGGAGCTATGCAAATAAAGGTCAACGGCAAAAAGGTTGCCTATAAGGCCTATAAAGATTTCGCCAAGATTGAACGCAAATGGAGAAACGGTGATGCCGTCGTCATCTCCCTTCCCATGAAAGCGTCTGTCACTGCGGGAATATGTACGCCTTATCCGCGTGACAGCTATTTTAACCGGAATAATTTGGTAGGTTCAAACCGTAATTATTATTGGGGGTATACAGACAGCATAGCAGGTGAGCCTTATGAATATGTCAAATATGGTCCGTTGCTCTATGCCTTGCCGATCAAGGATATCGACGAGAACCACGTCGCTGAAGGACAGAAGTACAACTATGCCTTGGGAGCTACGCTCGGCAAGGTTAAGATCATCAGGAAGAAAATGCCGGAGCGCTGGACGTGGAAATATGAAGAGGCTCCTGTACAGCTGAGTGTTGATGCCCGTGAGTTTCCCTGGACTCCCACGGATCTTGCCCCTTTACCCAAACGAAAGGTCACAGGCGGTTCAGCCGCACGCATCACCCTTGTGCCCTACAACTGCACGAAGTTTCATGTCTCAATGTTCCCGGTTGCTGACTGAGAAATATCGACATCAATCATTATAAGATCTATCCATGAAGAAAACCATCATTTTATTCTCATTGCTCATGGTCGTTCTCTCGGTTCATGCCGATGACATATCAGCTGTGAAAGGACTGGTGCATCGCCTGTTCCCAGGCTATGAGCAAGTGTTCTCTTTCCGCAAGACAGCGGGCAAGACTGATGTCTTCAGCCTCCGGTCGGAAGGCAGGAAGATCATCGTCAGCGGAAACAATGCCAACTCGATGGCCGTCGGTATCAACCACTACATGAAATACTATTGCCATGTGGAGGTAGGCTGGCTGAAGTCGGATACCTTTCAGCTCCCTTCCGTCCCGCCCAGGATACCCAAGCCTGTCACCGTTAAGGCCCGGGTCAAGGACCGCTTCTTCCTGAACTACTGCACTTACGGTTACACTATGCCCTGGTGGAAATGGGACGAATGGGAACACTTCATCGACTGGATGGCGCTCAACGGCATCAATCTGCCGCTTGCCATCACCGGCCAAGAAAGCATCTGGTACAAGGTGTGGAGTGAGCTCGGCCTCACCGACGCGACGATCCGCAACTATTTCACCGGTCCGGCTCATCTGCCCTGGCACCGCATGATAAACATCGACCGGTGGTTTGCGCCTCTGCCGATGTCGTGGCTCAACGGACAACTGACGCTTCAGAAACGCATCACGGCAAGGGAACGGGAGTTGAACATGCATCCCGTCTTACCGGCATTCTCCGGCCATGTCCCCGCAGAGTTGGCTTCCATCTTCCCCAAGGCTAAGATCACGAAGCTGGCACCTTGGGACGGTTACGCTGAGCAGTATTCGTGCAGTTTCCTCGACCCTATGGATCCGCTGTTTACACAGATACAGAAGCGGTTCATCGACATTGAAGACTCTGTCTATGGCACCGACCATGTTTATGGAATCGATCTTTTCAACGAAGTGACACCTCCAAGCTACGCGCCCGAATACCTCAGCCGCGTTGCCAAGCAGGTGTATGCGTCGCTCGCCAATGCTGACCCGCAGGCTATATGGCTGCAGATGACCTGGCTCTTCTATTACAGACAGAAAGACTGGACAAACGACCGCATCAAAGCTTATCTCACGGCTTATCCCAAGAATCGCTCGTTGCTGCTCGACTATTACTGCGACATGCAGGAGATGTGGAAGTCGACGGATAAGTTCTTCGGCGTACCGTTTGTCTGGTGCTATCTCGGAAACTTCGGAGGAAACACGATGCTGACCGGTGACTTGGAAACGATCAACCGCCGGATGGAGCATGCTATGGCAAAATGTAAAGGCAACCTTGCGGGGATAGGAGCCACGCTCGAAGGCTTCGACTGCAATCCGTACATTTATGAATATGTGTTTGAGAAGGCCTGGAATTTTCCGGCGAATCGCAATATCCAGGAATGGGTCAACGCACTCGCCGACCAGCGCACTGGAAAAGTGGATGCCAATGCACGCCAGGCTTGGCAATTGCTTGTTGACAGTATCTATGACCAGCAAACTGTAACTCAGCAACGACAGCCTTTCTTCAACATGCGGCCTGCTTTTATGACAAGCAATATGGTTAAACAGATACCTCAAGTCAACAAAGAGGATAAGATCCTGTTGGAGGTCATAGAGAAACTGCTTCAGGTAGACAGCGACCGGCAAAGTTATCATTTTGATCTTGCCAATCTCACAAGACAGTTGTTGACGAATCATTTCATGAGCGTATTCTGCGACTATCAGAAGGCTTATGAAGCGAAAGATCTTCAGACGATGAGGCTTTTGGCTAAGAAGATGACAACGATCATTGAAGATCTTGACAAGGTCGTTGGCACGCAGAGCTGTTTCCTCACTGGCAAATGGATTAAAGACGCAAGGGCCTGGGGCAAAGATCCGATGGAGAAACTTTATTATGAACGAAACGCGCGCAATATCATCACGACTTGGAGCGACAAGAATATGGGGCTCAACGACTATGCCTGTCGCTCCTGGGCAGGAATGGTAAAGACCTTTTATGGCGAACGGTGGAGGATGTTCTTCAAGGCCGTGGAAGCTGCCTTAAAGGCTCGTCAACCTTTCGACAAGGCACATTATGACAGCTATAAAGACCGGGTTTGCACCTTTGAGAAATACTGGTGGGAAGGCTGCGTGGGCAACTTCAAAGCCGTTCCGACGGGTGACAGTAAGACGGTCGTCAGAGAGATTCTTGCAAAATATCAATAGGACATAACCAATTAGGTACCAATCGTTTCTTGATTTGAAAATGTCACCACCCTTTCTGTAGGATGGTGACATTTTCAAATAATGTTGAGTGGGTCTACGTTTTCCTGACTTCGTCACTTTTTTGCTGAGACCCAATGCTGCCCTTTATTATCAGATTTTTTCACGCAGAGCCGCAGAGCTTATTGAGCCGCGGAGATGATACGTGTGAGAGGCTGAGGTCGCTGAGCGGCCTTCGGCCTTATGAGGAGAGAGCAGAGATACCTTCGGTCGATGTGGAGCGTACGTGGAACGTACGAGGAGCGTATGTGGAGCTTATGAGTAACGTATTAGGGGCGACCCATGCATTGTGCAGGAAGCCATAAATCTTAAAGGTCTGCTTATAAAGCGGAGTACAACACACGGTTTTAGCATGCTTCCCTGAAAGTCAAGGAAGGACAACTGATGTAAAGATTTATTTTTTCCAACCCCCGATGAGAATCGATTCTTTTCAAACAAGTGTGTGCTCGGGCGAAAAGAAGCGATTGTTGAGTCAAGTTTATAAACGGTTGATTACAAGCATATTACAAAATTTGCTCTTCCGAGAGAGTATTTCAACGCTTTCAAATCGCCGACCTGACTACAGTTAGGTTGCCTGCCCAACAGCGTTAGGTCGCCTGCTTAACAGCGTTAGGTCGCCTCCCTAACGCTGTTAGGCAGGCGACCTAACCGTTAAAGGTTCATTCTCCGACTTTCTCTTTCGCGTTTTTCGGCCTGCGCACCCCGATTTTTCTTTCTCTTTCACGAATTTCCATTGTCCTGACTTTTTACTTTTTGTCAAGAAAAATATCTCCGCATCTCACATGCAAGGAGTTATCGGGCGAGCCTGATCTCAAGGTTTTTCTTGCATCACTGCAAGGGTTTTATTGGTTTTCGTCAGAAAAAGTATACGACTGATTAAACATGGGTGACGCATTGACGAAGTCAGGAAATGATGTTGAGTGGGTCTACGTTTTCCAATACATCCGTCGCTTTGTGAAGAAGGCGGTAAGGAGCATACAGAGGGCCGTGAGGACAACTCCTTGCAGGAACCCGAGCAACGGGGTTGTGCAGAAACCCGTAATGATTGGGAAGACGTGGCAGAGCTGCAGCAGAGGGATGACCGCCAGGCCATTGCTCACGTAGGCCACCATGGGGTTGCGCCCGACGAGCTCGAGCGGTTCGCTGAGCCATCTGATGTGATAATGGTCGCATGTGATGGTGAAGAAGAGCAGGGCGATGAATGCCAGTCCTCCGGTGACAAAAAGGTAGCTGAGCGTGACGTAATCCTTGCGTATGCCACCCTCACAGGCTTCGATGAGCAGGCCCATGGCAAGCATGTAGAGGCCGCAGAGGCAGAGTTTGCGCCAATAGGTTCGCTCCCGGTCCTTGCCGCGCACGAGCCAACAGAGCACCGTTGACAGTGCGGCCGTAAGGACGATGTTGACGACTAACAGGCGGCTGTAGAGGCAGACGACGTTGGTGACGATCAGTGCCAAAGCAATGAGCGCCACCCACGGAGCTGCTCTCAGCCGGCTGTGCGCCCGTGAGGCATCTTCGGCCTTCAGCCAGCGCGTCATGAGATCACCAGCCACCATGCCGGGGATGATGATGAGCAGGTATTCCTGGTAGGCGACATGGTAGAGCCACGGGGCGAACGTGAAGTCGCGCATCGCTTGCTGCCAGGATCCGTCAGTCTTGGCCGACAGATAAAATGCCATGAGCAGTGGGATGAGTGCCAGACGGGCCATCGGCTTGTGAGGCGTGAGCAGGTAGATGGCGGCTCCGGTGAGTGACACGTTGGCCAGGATGAGCATGATGATGTCTTCGTCCTTGAGCATGAAAGGTTTGCCTTCGGCGTAGGGCTGAAACAGAATGAGGGCTACGGCCGCCGCATAAGCCAAGGTGTTCATCGTGCGGTTGCCCCATTTGCTGAGATGAAAGGGGTTGCGCATGAATATGAGAAACATCAGGGCAAAGGCTGCGAGTGCCACCAGTTCGTTCATCCATGGAGCCGGATAGCCTAACATGTAAGGGTAGACATGGATGACGAAGATCGCGAAGAACGTCAGTTTCATCCACCGGATGATCGTCTTCTTCAGCAGTTTCAACTTGCCGGTGCCCTTTTCGAGCTGCCGGCCTAAGGACAGCGGAATGGCTGCTCCCATGCTGAAGAGAAAGAAGGGAAAGATGAGGTCTACCCACGTGATGCCGTAGATATGCGGATTGAAAACATGGGTAGGTGGCGGCTCCTGGGCATGGTACATCCACGCCGGCAGGATGCCGAAGGCCTCTGTGGCGGCGAGGATCATTGTCATGATCGCGTAGCCCCGCAGCGCGTCCAGGGAATGGGCGCGCCGGGTCGGTACGGCCGTAGGTTCTTGGGTGTGAGTCTGCATGATCATTTGTTGTCTTGTTTGCTGCCTTGCCTGTTCCAGTAGCGCTCAATGTCTTCGAGCGACATGCCGGCAGTTTCAGGCACGCAGCGCCACATGATGAGGATATAAGGCACACACATGACGGCAAAGAGCAGGAACGTGCCTGTAGGCTGCAGCGTCTCGAGCATCCAGGGGGTGAGCTGTCCGATGAGGTAGGTTCCGATCCAAAGGGCAAAGCCCGCTATAGACATGGCCAGACCGCGCACGCTGTTGGGATACATCTCCGAGAGAAGGACGAAAACCACGGCGCTGATGCTTACGGCACAGCAGAAGACGTAGAGCAGGAAGAAGGTGAGCATGAACCACACGCTCAGCCCCCAGCTCTCGTGGAAGGCAAAATAGACGGCTATCATGATGAGACATACGATCATGCCCGACACGCCGTAGTAGATGAGCTTGTGACGGCCTACGCGGTCGATGATGAAGGTAGCGAGCACCGTCGTGAGCATGTTCACCAGACCGACGAGCACCTGACAGAACAGCGGGTCGCTCATGCCGGCATCCTTGAACATCGACGGACCATAGTAGAGCACAGCGTTGACACCCATGAACTGTCCGAGGATGGCAATGCACACACCGATGACGACGGCTTTGAGGATGCCCGGGCGGAGCAGTTGTTTCCACTCCGACTTCTGCTCTCCGGCAATGGTCGACTTCGTGTCGGCTACCTGCTTCTCTACATCTTCCTTGCGGATGTAGATCTTGCTGAAGATCACCGCCGCACGACCGTCCTTATTCTGTGTGATGAGCCAGCGCGGGCTCTCAGGGATGAGGAAGAGGATGACGAGGAAGAAAAGGGCGGGCAGCCCCTCCATGCCCAACATGCCGCGCCAGACCTCACCGACAAAAATGAGCTGCAGCCAGCTGTTGGCGAAATGACCGGTATGAGAAAAGTTGAGCAGCAGATAGTTGACAACATAAGCTGCGAGAAAGCCTACAGTGACAGCGAGCTGATAAAGCGAGACGAGCTGTCCGCGATAGCGCGTGATGGAGATCTCAGAGATGTAGACGGGTGCCACCACAGAGATGATACCTATTCCTAATCCGCCTATGATACGGGCGGCAACAAGAAAATGAAAATTTGGAGCGACGGCGCAGCAGATGCCGGACAGGGTGAAGAGTGCGGCGGATATGAACATGGTGGGGCGACGTCCGAGGCGGTCGCTCATGATTCCGGCTATAGCCACACCACAGATAGAGCCGATGAGCGCGCAGCCTACGTACCAGCCTTGCTGCATCACGTCAAGATGGAATTGTGCTACCACGTCGTCGATGGTGCCCGAGATGACCGCTGTGTCGTATCCGAAGAGCAGGCCGCCCAAGGCTGCCACGATGGCGAGGAAAAACACGTAACCTAATTTTACGGTCTTCATGTAGATGAATAAGAGTCTAAAAAACGATTATTTGATGTTGAAATATTCCTTATAGCGGTCGTAGAGGTGATGTGCCTGTATGTAAGCCGACTGCGGACTGAGGAAATGTGAGAACTCGAAGGTGATGGCCTTGTCGTAGTGGCACCGTTTGGCCGCTTCGAGCTTCAGGCGGAGTTTGTCAAACTTGATGGGGAAGAAGTGGATGGGCATGTCACGGTCAAAAGTCTCGGCATTGGTCCAGCACTGCATGCCGTATTTGTCGGCGAGCTTCTTGTTGACGGAGAAGAAAGCGTCGAGCTCATCGTAGTCGATGTGTCCGTCCTGGAAGGCACAGCAGTCGACAACATCGTGTATGCCGTCGAAAATCTCGTTCCATTCGCGCTCATGCTCCTGCACGCTGACAGCCTGGTCGTTGGTCATCTTGCCCGTTCCCATGACGGCTTTTTTGCCGTCGATCCAAGGAGAGATGAAGACTGGAAGCCCGTTGGACACCTCCTTACAGTGCTTGCCCATGGCGTGGAAGGCGGGTATGGCACCTTTCGTCTGGCGGGAAATCTCAGTGCTGACGTACCAGCCTTTGAAGCTCTTGTGGTGGCCGTAGCGCTTCCATACCTCGTCGATGACATACTTGTTGTCATCGATTTCCCACGACATGTCGCCGGTGTCCCAGTAGTGGCCGGAGTCGTAGAGGCCGAAGTAGAACTTCATGCCGTATTTGTCGGCCAGGCGGAGATACATGTCGATCAGGTCGACGGAGGGCATGTAGCATCCATGCTTTTTCATCAGGTATTCAGAAGGATAGGTGATGAACTTTCTGTACCCGCACCGGATGACGATGACGGTGTCGATGCCGATGGCTTTCATGTAGCGGAAATCCTGTTCCCATTCCTTCACGCCCCAGTTCTGATGGGGTATATCGTGTGATATCTCGTCGAGGAAAGTGCCGGTGATGGGCAGTCCGTTGTTTTTAGGCACTATGAGTCCGCCCCCCACGCCTTCGTTGGTGTCGGTAGCGACGGTGCGATGTTGTGTTGTAATGTTTTCGCCCTTGGTGATGATAGGCGCAGCCATGGCGGCTGCACCTGTCAGCAGGGCTTCTTTCAGAAAATCTCTTCGATTGGTCATATTTTTAGTGTTAAGTGTTTAGTGTTAAGTGTTGAATGTTGTAAGTGTTGAATGTTGAATGTTGAGTGATGAGTTACTCTTTGTCGATCGTCAGGTTGGTGACGCGACTGTTGAAGTTGCCGGTCTTCTGTACGGGGAAGAAGAGCGCTCGCTGATAGCGCATGCTGCGTTCCGGCTCATAGGCATCGAGCTGCCAGGTGCGTCCGGGCATGTGGTTAGCTTTGTCAGTGGGCTTGACGACGTAGAACCGGATCTGTTCGAGCTTTTCTTTCAGTTGCCCGTTGACATAAAGATTGGTAGCTGAAGACGTGTTCTCGATCGTTATCTCTACATGCCCTTCCTTCGGCAGCGCATAGTCGAAATGGTCGAAGTAGGCCTCACGCTGGAAGCCCAACTTCCCGCTGACGGGATCGGATAGGTAGAACGTGGCATCAGGTCCTGTTGTGAGGATGGTGCCTTTCTGCTCAGGCTTGCAGTCGATGCTGAACGATATTTTGTGGCCGTAGCCTACTTCATGAACGGGCAGCGACAGCGTTTTATTGGGTTGCAGGTCGGATATTTTCACTGGAAGGTTGGGCACACAGCCTGACTCGTTCACGCCGGGAGCTTCGCCAAGCTCCTTGCGCTGAGTCTCGAAGGTGTCGTAAGGCACAGTGGTCAATTGTCCTGTCCAGCACTTTACCGCCATAGCCTGGAGCACCGGCATGATGCGGAGATGGACATCGTGCACGGTGATGCCGTTGCCGTAGAGATCATTCCACAGCGCGAACATGCCGCCGGCTATCTGTGGGTCTTGCTCTTTGAGTTTCGTGTCGCCGAAGCTGGCGGGTGTCCAGTTCTTATAGATATTGTCGTTGGGAAGAATGTCGTGATAGTAATCGGCCAAAGGTACGGTATAGACGGTCCAGTCGGGCATGCTGATCATGTTCCATCCGTCAGCCTTCATGTCTTTTGTCTTGGCCATGAAAGGAGACCACATACCGAGGATGGCACCTTTAGGATTGACGGGTGTCCGGCCATAGGCGTGGCTCAGCGCTCCCCAAAGGATGGGTGTCTTGCCGTATTTCTTGATGAGCTCAAGATAATGGCTGGTGTAGGCACGGAACTTCTCGCGCAACTCTTCCGTAGCGTTGTTATACTCATCGGTACCGATGTTTACATATTTCCCGCGGAAGACCGGATTCTTTCCTGATAAGTATTCTTTGAAGAGATTGTCCATGAACGTATAGACCTCGGGGTTCTCAAGATCGAAGTGGTCCATGCCAAACTCTTTCGAGCCGAGGCTGGGGCGGTAGTGGGTGAATGCGAGGACGTGGGCGGGCGAGTCTATCTCTGGGATGATCTGTATGCCGTAGCTCTCGGCAAACTGCTGCAGGTCGATCAGCTCGGCCTTGGTATAGTGGCCGTCTTTCGAGGCGAGCCCAGGATAAGTATCGCTCTCAAGCCTAAAGTCGCCGGGAGTCTTGCTCCAGTCGCCGCCGAAGAAGTCCTTGAACGCGTTGTCGTTGAGATGGAGCTGCAGCGTGTTCATCTTATAGTAAGCCATGACCCGGATCAGGTTTCTTAGGTAGCTTATGGGAAAAAACTTTCGGCCAGTGTCGAGCATAAAGCCGCGTAGGCCGTACTGAGGAATGTCTACGGCCTCGCCTTGTGGCAGGTTGGACTGCTTCTTGAGCATTTGCAGAAGGGTGCGTGTTCCCCAGAATGCACCGTCCGTCGAGGCTGCGGTCAGGGAGCAAGTCTCACTGATGTTCAGCCGGTAGCCTTCCTTGCCTAACTTCTTGTCTTGTTTGATCGCGAGCACAATGTCGCCTTTGTCAGGCTTGCCTTGAACAACGGTCATCGTCTTTCCGGTCTCCAGTTGGTAGTCGCGGCATAAATCTTGGGCAGTTTTCGTAAGTTTCTTGTTGCTGACAACCACTCGTCCAGAGAGCGCCATCGTGCCCTCTGCACCGTTCCACTGCGCCAGTTCAGGAACAACAAACGGCTTGGCATTGGTTTGTGCGAAAGCGCCTGTCGTGGATAGCATCGTAGCTATCAAGAGAGATACCACAATAATCAATCGTCTCATACTTGTGTTTTAATTTCTTTACTGTAATGTGAATATCTAATGAGTTAATTCATATTGGGTCAATATATAATAATGTGTGTTCACCGAACATGCAAAGAAGCCAGTACCTTTTGTCCTATGAGGAACTTCTTAGGCTTCTGGCATCAAGTCGGAATTATTTTATTATCTATGCCCGTCAAATTGGGTGCAATTTACGATAAATTTCTTGTTTACACAAGTATTTGTTGATATTTTTATTCTGTAACGAAGAAATTTAATGAAATATTTGGAATTTAGCGAAAAACTTATTACTTTTGTAACCAATAAGCGTATGAAGCGTTTGTTGTCCGAGAGCGACAGTCAAAATATGTAATCTCAAAGACGAAAACAGCAACCTTAAATAACATCTTAAAACAATATTATTGATAACCCATAAAAACAAAAGTCAATGGAACACCTATCTAAAACAAGGCTTTTAAAGCTTTCAAAGGCTTTCACGCTGATGTTTGGGATGCTATTTTGGACAGTCTTGTCTACGGCAGCTCAGAATGTGGTGAAAGGAACGGTGAAGGACACCGCCGGTGACCTTCTTCCAGGTGTGAGTGTGCAGGTGAGTGGTGTGCCTGGTGAAGGTGCAATAACTGACCTAAACGGAACTTTTTCTGTCAAGGCATCCGGTAGGGATGAACTTGTCTTCTCTTACGTTGGCATGAAGCAACAACGCATAAAGGTAAACGGCCGGAAAGTCATTAATGTGACCATGGAGGATGAGGCTTCGACACTCAACGATATTGTCGTTGTGGGTTATGGCTCAGCCAAGAAGCAGTCGCTCACGGGTGCTGTCTCTGCCATGCGAGGCGACGAACTGCTGAAAGGTCCGTCGACCAACGTTTCCAGCCTGCTTGGCGGTAAGTTGCCGGGTCTTTCTTCCGTGCAGACCTCCGGTGAGCCGGGCGATGACCAGGCAAGCCTACGTATCCGTGGTTCGCAGTATGCTCCGCTTTATATTGTGGATGGTATGCCGCGCTCCATCAGCGATGTTGACCCTAACGATATCGAGAGCGTCTCCGTGCTGAAAGACGGATCGGCAGCTGCTGTCTATGGTTTGAATGCCGCCGGCGGTGTTATCATTGTCACGACCAAAGGCGGTCACAAGGGCAAGCCACAGGTCAGTTACAACGGGCAGTATGGTGTCTCAGTAAATGCTAACTTCCCGAAGTTTATGAACGCACCCGAGTTTGCATACTATTATAATATGGCCGACTATATGGACAAGCTCGCCAACGGAACAGTGACAAGTAAGGCCGATTATACCCCTGTGTTTACGAAAGCCAATGTGGAGGCCATGCTCAATGGTGATCCTACGGACGGATGGGATAATGTGGATTATATAGGTAAGGTGTTTGGTACCGGTACGAATATGAAGCACAATGTCTCGCTGCAGGGTGGCAACGACGACGTGAGCTATTATGTAGGCGGCGGATTCATGAATCAGAAAGGTAACATTGACAATTTCGATTATCGTCGATATAACCTTCGTACCAATATCACGGCTAAGGTAAATAAAGACTGGACCATCAAGTTGGGAACCGTTGGCACTGTGACACGAAAGCATACGCCGGGCTATGCTTCAGGTGGTGCTGATGACGGAAGTCAGAGCAGCGGTGAGGTAGGCTGGCTGTCTATCGGTCACCAGGCCATAATGATGCGTCCTTATCTTCCGGAGACTTGGGACGGACTTTATACAGCCACCGTCCCTAACAATGCTTCTGTGGCTTACAGTCCATTAGCAGCTATCTATGACTCGGGTTATAAAAAGACGCGCGGCGCTGAGGTCAACACGAACCTCTCTGTCGAGTATGCTGCTCCATGGTTGAAGGGATTGAAGTTGAAGGCAACGGGCTCCTACGACTATCTCTCTTCAAAGAGCAAGAACCTCGATACTCCTTATCAGACCTACGTCAAGGATCTTACCACAGGCAGTTTCGCAAAGCTTGAAGATCCGCGCGATGTTTCTACCAATCTTAATCATGTAGCTGACGGGCAGTACACTACCGAGCAGCTTGTGGGTCAGCTGAGCGCGGAGTTCGCGCGCAAGTTCGGCAAGCATAATGTGGATGCCATGCTCCTCGTCGAGGGTCGCGACTATAAGTCAAGCTCAATGTCGGCTTATGCTTACAAGGTTCCGTTTGCAGAGCTTCCTGAGCTAAGCTTAGGTACGGCTATCAAAGACGGTCCTGTCAGCGGTTACAGCAGTCATACACGCACGGCCGGCTATGTGTTCCGTATGAAATACGATTATGCCGACACTTACCTCGCGGAGTTCAGTGGCCGTTACGATGGTTCCTATAAGTTCAGCGGCAACGTATCTGGCAAGCGTTGGGGCTTCTTCCCGTCTTTTTCTGCCGGCTGGCGTATATCCAATGAGAAGTTCATGGAGCGCACGCATTTCTGGCTCAACGACTTGAAGATCCGTGGATCTATCGGGCTCTTGGGTAATGACGATGTGGCGGCATATTCTTTCCTGAGCACCTATTCCTTTGGTGCCAACCGCGTGATCGGCGGAAACACAGTCAGCTCTCTCTACACCTCCGGTGTTCCCAATCCTAATTTGAGTTGGGCCAAGACACGCTCTTCCAATGTCGGCTTCGACGCTACGCTGTGGGACGGCAAGCTCGGGCTCTCCTTCGATTGGTTCTATAACCTCAACTACGACATTCTCACCTATATGGGTGGTAATATGGCTCCGTCCATGGGCGGCTATTATACCACGTATGACAATTATAACCGCTACTGTAACTACGGACTGGAGTGGACAGTATCGCATCGCAACAAGTTTAACCTTGGCGGAAAGCCATTCCACTATTCGGCAAGTCTCAATATGACTTGGGCAACAAGCAAATGGCTCCGTTATCCTGATGATCCTAACACGCAGGAGTGGCGCAAGGTCGTGGGTACGGATGTGGATGCTTATTACATTTGGCTTGACGACGGCCTTTATCGTTCTGAGGAGGAGATTACAAATTCGGCTTGGTATGGCACACGCCCGAATCTGGGCGATATCAAATATAAGGATCTCAACGGTGATGGTGTCATTGACGAGCAGGACCGAGGCCGTTTCGGCCGTAGCAACCGCCCGAAGATTATGGCAGGTCTGAACCTGAGCGCCAGTTGGAATGGTTTCGACCTCAACGCTCAGTTCACGGCTGGATTCAAGTTTGATGTCTCGCTGCTTGGTACCTATTACAATGGTTACGACGACAACACAGTCTGGAGTCAGACCTTCAAGGAGGGAGCCAACTCACCGCTCTGGCTGGTGCAGGATTCTTACAGCGAGGACAACCCCAATGCCAAATATCCGCGTATCACGCTCGGTACCGTATCCCATGGCGGCAACAACGGATTGGCATCAAGCTTTTGGAACAAGAAAGGCGACTATGTACGCCTTAAGACCCTGCAGTTTGGTTACACGCTGCCTAAGGCGTGGACTTCGGCCATTGGCATCCAGACTGTCCGTCTTTATGTGGAAGGTTCCAACCTCTTCACCATCGACAGCCTTCCTACCGGCATCGATCCTGAGTCGCCACGTGTGAACAATGGTTACTATCCGCAGCAGCGCACGTTCATGGGAGGAATAAACGTAACGTTTTAAGGCTTCGTGATCACGTTGTAAACTATTAAATCAGCTTATTATGAAAACGAGATATATTATCGCAAGTCTCCTCATTGCTGCTTCGGGAATGACATCCTGTAACAGTTTCCTTGACATTGACCCTACGGATCAGGCCAGTGACAAGTTGGTGTGGAGCAACACAAAATATGCCGAGCTGGCAATCAATTATTTCTATGCCGATATACCTACTTTGGGCAGCTTCAGCGACTACCAGTGTCTGGCGGGTCTGACGGAGGGCCTGACCGATGAGTTTAAGTACGGCAATATGAACTACAATGCCGAATGCTATATTCCCAACGAGATCTCTTATGGCGGCATCGTGCTGACCCCAAGTTATACCGACACATATATGGGTGTGTGGGGTTCAACCTACGAAGAGATTCGCCGAGTCAACGAGGCTTTGGCAAAGCTGAAGGGCAGCTCCTTCGACGAGGCTGTCAAGAAACAGTATGAGGGCGAGTTGCGCTTCTTCCGGGGCATGTACTACTTCGAACTCCTTAAGCGCTATGGGCAGGCCATTATCTACGACGACGATCTCTCGAAAATCAGCACCAACCATGCGCTTGATAAAGCCGACGACTGCTGGAACTTTGTCTATGAGGATCTTCTCTATGCCGGGCAGAATCTGCCCAACACGACGATGAACAACGGGCGTTTGACGAGCGGAGCTGCCTATGCACTCATGTCGCGTGCTATGCTCTACTGCAAGAACTGGAAAGCCGTGAAGGAAGCAGCGGAGGCCGTGTCGGCTATGGGATACAAACTGACCGGCAACTATGCTGACGCGTTCAAGGCTTCGGGTAACACAGAGGCAATCTACATGTATTCGTACAGTGCCGATGCCAGTGTTACGCACGACTTTGACGGATATTATGCTCCGGCAGGTGACCATAAGAAGGCCGGTATGACCATGTATGGCGGTTACGGCACGCCTACACAGGAGATGGTCGAGGAATATGAAAAAGCTGACGGCTCAAAAGTTGATTGGTCTCCTTGGCATACGACGGAAGGCACGTTGGACAACCCGCCTTACGAAGAGCTTGAGCCGCGTTTCCAGGCTACCATCCTTTACAATGGTTCGACATGGCGCAAGCGCACCATTGAACCTTATGTTGACGGCACTGACGGCTGGGCAAAGTGGAAGACCGATGCCGTCACGGAGGGCCGCACCACGACCGGCTACTATCTGCGCAAGCTTGTGGATGAAAACCATGACTTCAGTATCACGCAGAAATCTACCCAGCCTTGGATTGCTTTCCGCCTTGCCGAGGTGTGGCTTAATGAGGCCGAGGCCTGCCATAACTTAGGCGATGACGCAACGGCCGTGACGCTTATTAATAAGGTTCGTACACGCGTCGGCCTGCCCGGAATCAGAACTTACAGCGACGAGGCTTTACGTCACGAACGTAAGGTTGAACTCGCTTATGAGGGACTTTATTATTGGGATATGCGCCGCTGGGGACTCTCTACGAAAGCTTTCACAGGTATTCGCCGTCACGGTCTGAAGATTGAGAAGCTGGCCGAAGGTAAGTTCCGGTACTCTTATGTAGATGTCGATGACGAAAACCTTAATTATCCAGCCAAGATGAACCGCTTGCCCATTCCAGAGAAAGAACTTAACAACAACAAGGACCTTGAGCAGTTCAGTGAGTGGAAATAGTATTGTTTCATACCATTAACAAGATTATCCATTATGAAAACCAAGATATTTAATACCGGACTGATGCTTGCTTTGGCACTTGCCTTCACGGGCTGTGCTGAGGAGGAGAATGTAGCTCCGACCGCCAACCGTGAGGGTATCACGAGCCTCTCGGCTTATTTCACGAGCGGTACTTATCAGGACAAGTTGGCAGCACAGCTCTCCACGACCTCATCGGAGACAACCGACTATGTGATTCCTATTCCTTATTATTATCCGGAGGAGAGCGACTATGTGCCTTCCGAGGACATGAAGAATATGAAGGTGACGGCAAAGTTGGAGAACAACTGCTTTCTTTCTCCGGGATTAGGCGTGCTCGACTTAACAAAGAAGAACGAGTTTACGTACACCAACCCTTATGGAGAACAAAAGAAAATAACTATCTCGGGGCAGCTCACGCATCTGAACAAATGTGCTATTAAGAGTTTTATGGCCGAGCCGGGCGACCTTACGGGGGTCATCGACGAAGAGAGCAAGACTATATCCCTCGTCACGGCTGCCGACCTTTCGGAGATGACAGCCGACGTTGTACTCGATCCTCATGCCACCATTTCTCCCGACCCTTCAGTGCCTCACAACTTCAACGACGGTTTCGAGTTTACGGTCACTGCTGACAATGGTGTGGACAAGTCGACCTACAAGGTTATGAAGCAGATCCCGCCGAAGATCGACAATGGTTATCGTGCAGGCAGCGAGAAAGAGCTGTTTGTCAATGACATGACGACGCTTGGCGTGAAAGATCCCAATGCTATTCATCCTACTTTGGCATGCGTCGGCAACTTCGTTGTTCTCAACTTGGGTGACGGCAGCGCCCCTCAGTATTTCCGAAAGGCTACAGGATCAAAGGTCGGAACAATCGCCTTGGGTGAGGCCAAGGCCACGGGCGCCATCACAAGCGACAATGCCGGCAACATGCTGATATGCAACTATGCCGACAACGGTCAGACGCTCAATATCTACAAGACCAACGACGTGACGAAGGCACCCACAAAGCTTATCTCTTATACCAACGGCCTCGGTGTGGGTATTGGAGCCCGTCTGCATGTGCAGGGTGACCTGAACAGCAATGCTGTCATCACGGCCACTCCTTACAGCTGCAACAATGCCATACGCTGGATAGTAAAGGACGGCAGGGTCGGAAATCCTGAGAACATCCTCATGTCTGTGGCTGCCTGGGGTGCACAAGACGATGCAGCAAAAGTTGTGGGCGTAGATGCTGAAGGCAAAAACGGTTCTATCGTCGACTACTATCAGGGTGGAGCATGCCAAATGTACTATCTCTCCGACTGGAAGACTTCTGCGAACCTCGTGCAGGACAATAGCGGCAATGCCTGGGGGTACAATACTGCAGCCATCGACGTGCGTCCGTTCAATAAAGCGCGTTACCTCGCGCTCTTCGAAATGGGTTACTGGCCCGACTGGGGGTTGACAGGCCATATCTACCTCTACGATGCAAGCAATCCTGCTTCGGTTACCGGAACAACGGATGGCAGCTCCATGTTGAAGTATGCTTACACGATACCCGACAACTTCGGTTCCGTGGGCTATGCTTCCGACGGCCGCTTCGCTGATGTGCTTGTCACTCCTTCCGAGGACGGTTACTTCCTCTATATCTTCTATGCTTCCAACACGCACCTGTCGTTTGGTGGCATTCAGGTAGATTGTATTAAGAAATAAGGCAAGGCAGTATGAAAACCAACAGGTTATCTTCAGTCTTATTTCTGTCTCTTTGCTGCTTGGGAGGCCTCTTTGCCTCCTGCAGCTCAGAGGATCATGAGGACATCCTGTCTAAATGGTCTTGGGACAGAGAAGAGCCCAATCCCGACATCGTAAGCCAGGGATGGGTCAATGTGCGATCCGATTATGGTGTGAAGGCATCTTATCTCGACATTTATAAACTGACGAAGACGGATAAAGGCGATTCCGTCATTGCTTTCATCGCCGTGGCGGACATGTCGAAGGCCAAGTTCTCTGTCAGCTCTGATATTCATTGGGACGACGAGGCGCAGGGCAATGGTAACGACAAGGTCTACACACCTTCGGAGTTTTATGCCAAGGACGGTCAACCCTTGGTCGTCATTAACGGTGGTCTCTTCTTCTATGACAACAGTTCAAAGAAGACAGGCTTCTACTATTCGCAGAGTTCTTGCTACAGTGGTGGAAACATGCTCAGTCCTAACCAGAACTATTGGTCGGAAGACTGGACTAACTTCTGGTATCCTACCATCGGATTTTTCTTTCAGGACAAGAACAAAGACTTTCATGCCACATGGACTTATTATGCCAGCGACGGAAAAGACTATAGTTATGCCGACTGCAAGGTCATCGACCGTTCTACTCCCGAGACCTCTGCTCCCGATGCCACTCATCCCTCCAAGGGCACAGTGCTCAACGATGGCACTTCGGTCAACGGCATCGGCGGCGTGAGCGTGCTCATTCATGAAGGCAGGGTTCGCGATACGTGGAAGGATGAGTTGCTCGATGTCAGCGCTTCTTCTAAACAGCCCCGTACCGCCATAGGCTATATAGGAGCAAACAAGAAGCTCGTCTTCTTTGTCTGTGAAGGCCGGCAAATGACTAAAGGCGTGAAAGGTCTGACCACAGCAGAAGTGGCAAGCTTGCTCAAAGCTGTCGGGTGCACAGAAGCCCTCAACCTTGACGGCGGAGGCTCGTCGTGCATGATTGTCAAAGGTCAGCAGACAATCAAGCCCAGCGACGGTCATGAACGTAAGGTGCTTGATGCCTGCTATATACAATAATAGAATATGAAACGAATATCTTTTGCAACACTCATCGTCCTGTTCTTTTCCGTACTCAGCACGTTCTCAGCTTGCAGCACGGAGAATCACGAGGACATCTTGGGCAAATGGACATGGGACGGTAACGAAGACACCACGGTTGTCACGGCTAAGCCACGCTATATCTGGATTGATGCAGCGGCCAACTTCGCCCGCTTTGCCAACAGTAAGGAGAACATTGAGGAAGACCTTACGAAAGTGAAGAATGCTGGGTTCACCGATATTATCGTGGACGTGCGTCCCACGATGGGTGATGTGCTCTTCAATAGCTCGCATTGCCCGCAGGTGACGAAGCTCGACTATTGGACCGACAGCGGACAGTATCAGTTCTATGAGCGCACGGCCACGTGGGACTATCTTCAGGCCTTCATCGACATCGCACACAAGCTCGGTCTGAAAGTCACGGCGAGCATGAACACTTTTGTCGGCGGCAACCTCTATGCTTACGGCTTAGGCGAGCAAGGTCTCGTCTTCCGCGACGCTGCGAAGAAAGATTGGGTGACGACGCTCAATATGGCTGATGGACCGGTCAACGAGATGGACCTAACGACCACAGATCCGTCGGATGCAGCCTTCTATGGCACGAAGTTTCTGAACCCTGTCAACAAGGATGTTCAAGACTATCTCATCAGTATCATCTCCGACTTGGCTCAATACAATGTCGATGGCATCTGTCTCGACCGTTGCCGCTTCGACAACCTGACATCCGATGTGTCTGACTATACGCAGCAGAAGTTTAAGGAGTACTTAGGTGTCAGCGACCTCGACTTCTTCACTGATGTTATCAAGCCCGGATCAACCACGACGAGTGAGAACAGCGGCAAGAAGTATTTCAGAGACTGGATTGCTTTCCGTGCCAAGACAATCTGCGATTTCGTCAAGCGCGCTTCTGAAACCGTGCATGCCGTCAACAAGAACATTAAGTTCTCAACTTATGTCGGTGCCTGGTATTCATCTTATTCGCCAGAGAGCGGAGTCAACTGGGCAAGCAGCAGCTACGATGCTTCTGCGGCATACAGCTGGGCCAACAGCGACTATCAGAAATACAGTTATCTGTCTTCGCTCGACCAGATATTCCTCGGTTGCTATGCAGGCACCGATGCAGTTTATGGCGATGGTGAATGGACGATGCAAGGCTTTGCCAAGCAGGGACAGAACCTTATTAAAGGTGAGGTGCCTTTCATCGGCGGCCCGGATGTCGGTAATTCGACAGGTTTCACCCAGGGTGGACAAGGCGATGCGGTCACTAAGAGCGTAGATGCTATTATCAATGTGGCCGACGGCTATTTCGTCTTCGACTTGTGCCATGTCAGGGAGTATGACTACTGGGATGCGCTGAAGAAAGGCATTGATACCTATTTGGAATCGCTCGGCTCCAAATAGAGTGTCGCCAGTTCTTCGGTCGGAATCTATGGGTTCCCCATTTAGAATCAATAGGGCTTGGAAACGGAAAGGATGATAGCGGTCACTTTTTAGTGGCGCTGTGTATTTATTGACATTTACAACTTATAACTATATAGCTATGATGGATAAAAAGGAATATTTAAGACATTGGGCCGACTCATATAAGCGCGACCTGACGGAGAACATCATGCCGTTCTGGATGGAGCACGGCTGGGACCGTAAGCACGGCGGCGTTTACACCTGTGTCAATCGCGATGGATCACTGATGGACACCACGAAGAGCGTGTGGTTTCAGGGTCGCTTCGCTTTTGTCTGCGCCTTTGCTTACAACAATGTGGAGCATCGTCAGGAATGGCTCGACGCGGCGAAGAGCACCATCGACTTCTTTGAGAAATACTGTTTCGACAAGGACGGCCACATGTACTTTTCTGTTACCGAGGACGGCAAGCCGTTGCGCAAGCGCCGTTACGTGTTCAGTGAGACCTTTGCGGCCATAGCGCTCTCCGAGTATGCCATCGCGACGGGCGACAAGGGATGTGCCCAGCGTGCCCTCAAGATTTTTGAGGATACCCAGCGCTTCCTCAGCACTCCGGGTTTCCTGGAGCCTAAGTTTGAGCCGGAGGTGAAGCTGCAGAGCCACAGCATCGTGATGATCCTTATCAATGTGGGCTCGCGCATCCGCGCCGTCATCGATGATCCGGTGCTCACACAGCAGATCGACGAGAGTGTGGAGAAGCTGCGCCGTTACTTCATGCACCCTGAGTTTAAGGCTCTCTTGGAGAGCGTAGGCCCCAACGGTGAGTTCATCGACACGAACATGACTCGTACCATCAACCCGGGTCATTGCATCGAGACCGCCTGGTTCCTCATGGAGGAGGCACGCTATCGTAACTGGGACAAGCGGTTGCTCGACACGGCTCTGACCATCTTCAACTGGTCTTGGGACTGGGGATGGGACAAGGAATACGGAGGCATCATCAACTTCCGCGACTGCAAGAACCTGCCGCCGCAGGACTATTCGCAGGACATGAAGTTCTGGTGGCCGCAGTGCGAGACGATCATCGCCTCTCTGTATGCTTACTTGGCAACGGGCGACGACGAGTATCTCTACCGCCACCGTCAGATCAGCGAGTGGACATATGCCCACTTTCCCGACAAGGAGTATGGCGAGTGGTATGGTTATCTGCACCGCGACGGCACCGTGGCTCAGCCGGCCAAGGGCAACCTCTTCAAAGGTCCGTTCCACATTCCGCGCATGATGACAAAGTGTTACACCCTCTGCAACGACATCTTAGCCACTTTGAATCAGCAATAGCAATCGTATTCAAGCGATGAGAAAACTATTCTGTTTACTGTTCTTGTGCCTGTCAATGACCTTGTCGGCACAAGAACTGAAGTTCCGTAAGAACGGTGAGTTCAAGATCGTTCAGTTCACCGATGTCCATTACAATGGTTCCCGTCAGTCACAAGTGGCGCTGAGCGTTGTCGACAGCGTGTTGCAGCATGAACGTCCCGACCTCGTGGTGCTCACAGGCGATGTGCTTTGGGGGCCTCCGGGGAAGGAAAACCTGCTGACGGTCTTGGGACGTATCTCGCAATATGATGTTCCGTTCGTCTATGAGTTTGGCAATCACGACAGTGAGATGACGGGCATGAGCAACAGGGAGCTCTATAACCTCGCGCGCACGGTGAAAAACAATCTGTTGCCTGATCTCTCTGTGCAGAAGGAGCTCGACTTCACCCTGCGTATCCTTTCGCATGATGGCAGGAAGACGGCAGCAGTGCTCTACTGTTTGGATTCGCACAGCTATCCGGCGGGATTCCCCAAGGACAAGCGTCACGGTACCTACGCCTGGCTCACTTTTGACCAGATAGCGTGGTACCGGCAGCAAAGCGCTGCCTTTACAAAAGAAAATGGCGGAAAGCCCTATCCGGCGCTTGCCTTCTTCCATATTCCCGTGCCCGAGTATCACGATGCCGTGAAGGACGAGAACGCTGTCCTTATCGGTACGCGCCGCGAGACAGTCTGTTCGCCCGACTTCAACAGTGGCATGTTTACGGCTATGCACATGGGTGGAGATGTCATGGGTATCTTCTGTGGACATGATCACGACAACGACTATGCCGTGATGTGGCACGACATTCTTTTGGCCTATGGCCGTTTCTCCGGTGGAAACACGGTCTATAACCATCTGCCCTGTGGTGCCCGCGTCATCATTCTTAAGGAGGGCAAGCGCAGCTTCGATACATACATTCGTGAACGAAAGGGAAAGGTGCTCGACGAGTCGACCTATCCCGACAGTTATACCTCAGATGACTGGGAGAAACGTCCTTTGGAAAATTAGTCTGTCGCTGATTCTCTCAGCCGTTACGCTGCTTCCCTGCCGAGGCGCGCGATATGATGTCGTGGTCTACGGTGGGGGAAGCAGTGGTGTCTGTGCCGCTGTGCAGAGCGCGCGGCTCGGTGTCCGTACGCTTCTTGTCGAGCCTACATCCTGGCTCGGAGGTATGCTTACTGCTGCCGGCGTGAGTGCCGTAGACGGCAACTACCGGCTGCCCAGCGGACTGTGGGGCGACTTCAAGGACGCGTTAGTCAGACATTACGGATCGCCGGAGGCGTTGAAAACCGGTTGGGTGAGCAACGTGATGTTTGAGCCGCAGACCGGCGACAGCATCTTCCGTGCCTGGGTCGCGGCGGAAAAGAATCTCACTTACGTATCTGGTTACGTGCTTTCAACTGCGACAAGGCTTCGAGACAGTTGGTGTCTGACCTTCACGGACGGCAGAAAGAGGATGCGTGTCGAAGCTGCCTATGCTGTTGATGCGAGTGAGCTTGGTGACCTTGCTGCTATGGCGCGGTTGCCTTACAGGTTAGGCATGGACAGTAGGGCAGAGACAGGAGAAGGAGAGGCTCCCGAGAGAGGCAATGATATCGTTCAGGACCTGACTTATTGCGCTACGCTGCGGGCCAGACGAGGAGCCCGTCTGTTGTCCCGTCCCCGGAATTATGATCCTCGTGAGTTTCGCAATTGCTGTCTTCGTGCCGGCAACGACTCTACGACGCGGCAGAAGTTGTGGCCGGCATCGATGATGATCAGTTACGGCCGTTTGCCCAAAGGTCTTTATATGGTCAACTGGCCCATCCATGGCAACGACTATTATCTGAACGATGTGTGCGATGCTCCTGCCAAGCGCCGGGCTTTGGAAGAGGCTGCGAAGCAAAAGACCCTACGTTTCGTCTATTTCATGCAGCATGAGTTGGGTGCTGACACCTTGGAGCTTGCTGACATCTATCCCACTGCCGACCATCTTCCGCTGATTCCTTACTATCGCGAGAGCCGTCGCTTTCGGGGGGTCGTAACGTTTACCGTCAACGATCTTCGCCATCCTTATACTGATACCACCCGTCCACTTTATCGCACGGCAGTAGCTGTGGGCGACTATCCGGTGGACCAGCACCATTATGCTTATCCGCACCGTGACCTCCCCGACATGAACCTTTTCACGGTGCCGTCGTTTGGCCTGCCATTAGGCGCGTTGCTTCCGGAGAACGAAGACCGTCTGCTGTTGGCAGAAAAGAGCATCTCCGTGACGAACATTGTCAACGGAGCTACCCGTCTCCAGCCCGTCTCCATGCAGATTGGTCAGGTGGCCGGTACGGTTGCTGCCATGGCCGTAAGCAATCATTGTTCTCCGCGCTTGTTGTCGGTAAGGAGTATTCAGGCACAGTTGTTGAAAGAAGGTATGTATCTGCTGCCTTATCTTGATGTTGATAAGCATTCACCTCTTTTCGGCCCTTTGCAGCGCATCGGTGCAACGGGAATGCTCAGAGGAGAAGGAAAGCATATCGACTGGCAGAACCAGACGTGGATCAATGCCGACAGTCTGCTCACGCGCGCTGATCTCCGTTTCTTCCGAGACGTTTATCCACATTTTAATCCGCCCATGGACGGAGGCCGGTTCGTCAGTTTATCCGACTTTCTCCTTATTCTTCGTGCTTTGGATAGCAGCCTGTCCTCGTTGACGGTTGATCAGGCGCAGGCGGTTCTTGGTACCTATAAGATAGCGGCTGCTCATGCTTCCGTCTGTCTGACGCGTGCACAGGCTGCTGTCCTTCTCGACCAGTTTCTTCATCCTTTTGAGCGGAAGGAGATTGACTTGTCGGGGAAAATAATATCTGATAATATAGATGTCCGCTAAACTCACACAGCAGCAGGCGAATATCATAATAATAAAAGATATACGTCCTTGTGATTAGTTGACAAGCCCGCATTCTTTTCTACATCCACCATGCGAAGAATAGTTTTTACTTCCCTTCAACATCTTACAAGTGAAGATAAGGGAAAAGGCTGAATCCAAACGAGGAATTCAGCCTTAATTTTGATACCGTGCATCAACTTTTAACGGATGTCAATAGTCTGATTACTAAGTTGTGTCAGATTAAAGGTAACCGTTGATAAAGAGTTTCGATCGTGCTATCATGGCAGCACCGATGACTCCCGCTTTCTCTTGCAGTTGAGAGGTCTCGATCGCAGAATCTTCGCTGACGAGGTGCAGCGCATATTTCTTGATCGCCGTGCGCACGGTCTGTGTGATGTAACCGCCGTCGCGTGATAGTTCACCTCCGATGATCAGCTTCTCCGGGTTAAAGATGTTGATCATGCCTGAGAGAAACTTGCCAAGCTTCTCACCCATCTGGCTGATACTGTCGATGCACAGGGTGTCTTCCTTGTCTAAGGCATCAAGAATGTCGGTGAGCGTGAGCTCGCTCTCTTTCGCTTTCTGGCTGAGCAGCGACAGCTCTCCGTTGGCCAGGCGCTCCTTGACGATACGCAGCAAGGCAGAGCCCGAGACTTCCGTTTCCAAGCATCCTTTCTTTCCGCAATGGCAGAGAATCTCGTTTTGAAAATAAGGCATGTGTCCTATCTCTCCAGAGAAGCCCGACTTGCCTGTGTAAAGGTTTCCATTGACAATGATTCCCATGCCGATTCCCCAGCTTACGTTGATGAAGAGTGCGTTCTTTGTGCCGGCGGCCCGTCCTTTGGTGTATTCGCCGTAGGTCATGGCTCGCGTGTCGTTGTCGATATGCGTGGAGACACCGAGCTGCTCAGTGAGCGAGTCGGCAAGATTGTCCTCAAACGCAAACGTGCTGTAGCTGCTCCCCGTGTGGGGTGATACGCGCCCGGAGATGTTGACACAAGCCTTGAAGAGCCGGCCGTCGTCGAGGCCTTTCTCATGAATGTAGCTTTTTGTCAGTTTGCAGAGCTGATTGAATCCTTCGGGTGTGTTGTCAAGATGGAAAGGAATGCCCATGCGCACATCCTTTATCTCGCCGGCAAAGTCGGCGAGACAGAGGTTGAGCGCATTATGACATGGATCGACACCCAGAAAATAGCCGCACGTTGGATTGAGACCATACATCATCGGCACTCGTCCGAGTCCGTTGTCATGTTTCCCTAACTCGACGAGGAAATGCTTCTCGATGAGCTCATTTACAATTTTTGTTGCTGTAGGCACGCTCATCTTTGCGTTGCGAGCCAGTTCGGGAATAGATACCTGCTCGGCCGAGACGAGCGTGCGCATCAGCTTCTTCTTGGGCAGGGTATCCATGGCTTCAATGAGCGTTTGAACTGTCTTTTTCATGGGTATAATATTAAAATTTATGGTCTGTATTGTACGAAGGCCTCCATGGCCTCATAGCATGCCAGTCCGAGGTCGTCGTAGAGCTTTGCTGTGCCTCTGTTACGATCCTCAGCCCGCTGCCAGAAGAGTCGCTCGTCGTTACCGAGGAATGGCGCGCTTTCCATCTGTGAGCTGTGCTTGAGGATGGCGTTGCGCTTAGCACGCAGCTCCTCCGGTGACATAGGAACACACATCTCGATGTTCTCAATCTCCCACTCAGCCCAGGCACCACGGTACATCCAGATGCGGCAGTTCTTCAGCCATTCTGCTCCGGCCTTCTTCTCCAGGTCGAGGGCAGCAAGCACGGCATCCGTGCACTTGCGGTGTGTGCCATGAGGATCGGCCAAGTCACCAGCCACGAAGATCTCGTGCGGCTGAATCTTCTGCAGAAGCTCACGCACGATGTTCACGTCTGTCTCCGTCATCGGGAACTTCTCGATGCGTCCGCTCTCATAGAACGGGAGATCGAGGAAGTGAACGTGGTCCAGCGGAATATGGTTGTAGGTGCAAGCCGTGCGAGCCTCACCGCGGCGGATCAGACCTTTGATGTGTCGTACGTCGGGCGTATCGATGTCGCCGTCCTTCTTCTCGGCGAGGAACTTCTTGATGTCCTTATACATTTTCTTGATGGTCTCGTCCTTCTCACCAATGAAGATCTGGTTGAAGCCGTTGATGAAGTGCATGAAGCGTGTCACCTCCTCGTCGCCGACAGCGATGTCGCCTGAGGTCTCGTAAGCTACGTGCAGGTCATGTCCCTGCTTGACGAGGCGCTGTATCGTTCCGCCCATGGAGATGACATCGTCGTCGGGGTGGGGGGAGAACACGATGATGCGCTTGGGGAACGGAGTGGCGCGCTCCGGACGGTTGGAGTCGTCGGCATTGGGCTTGCCGCCGGGCCATCCGGTGATGGTGTGCTGCAGGTCGTTGAAGATCTTGATGTTGCAGTCGTAGGCCGAGCCGTAGAGAGCCAGGAGCTCGGAGAGCCCGTTCTCGTTATAGTCTTTGTTTGTCAGCTTGAGGATCGGCTTGCCGATTTTCTGGCAGAGCCATACCAGGGCAGCCCGTGTGAGCTTGTCGTTCCACTTGCAGCTTGCCACAAGCCATGGATGGATGATACGCGTGAGCTTGCCGGCAGCCGCGAGGTCGGTCACGACGTGGCAGCCATTATGCGTCTGCAGATAGCTTGCCGGGATGGTGTCGGTGATAGGACCTTCGACGGTCTTCTCAATGATCTCAGCTTTCTCTTCGCCCCAGGCGGTGAGGAAGATCTTCCGTGCAGCCATGATGTCAGACATGCCGAGCGTGATGGAGCATGGAGGAACAGCGTCCTGACCGCCGAAGCTCATGGTCATCTCCTCGCGTGAGGTAGCGTCGATGAGAATGAGCCGTGTGCGCGATGTCAGTCCCGATCCGGGCTCGTTGGTAGCCACATTGCCATCGCGGCCGATACCGAGAAGCAGGATGTCGATGCCTCCTAAGGCAGCGATGCGCTGCTCATAGTCGCGGCAGACCTTCTGCACATTGTCCTGGGCCACGGAAGTGTCGGGCGAGAGGATGTTGCCCACGGGGATGTCGAGCTTGTCGAGCAGGCGGGTCTTCAGCTGCTGAAGGCTGCTGATGGCACTTCCCGGCTTCAGTGGGAAATATTCGTAGGCGTTGACGACGGTGACGTTGTCGAAGCTCAGACCGCTCTCATGACGGCGGATGAGCTCATCAAAGATAGGGGTCAGGCTCTGACCAGTACCTAAGCCAAGAATGAGCTGCTTGCCTTCCTGACGCTTTGCTTTGATCTCCTGCTCCACGGCATCGGCAATGGCCTTGGCTCCGTCTTCTACCTTGGGGTAGATGTCTGTCGGCAATTTCTCGAAACGAGTGATCTCTGACCGCTCCACGGCTGTCTTAGGGTTGTAGAATTCTTCAGCAACCTGATTGAGGACAATCTGTGAACTAAGATTTAAATTCATAGTATCTGTTATTTGGGCCTGCCTCCGCAATTCTCCTCCGCAAGCGTTGATTGCTTGGAGCACAGGCTTGGTTGTATTTTTATAAAGCTTATTTCAAACGTTCGATTTGGAGTCTTGAGTGTTAACTCAGTTTTTGAATCTTAACTTAGCTCTTACTTTGAGTCTTAACTTAGCTCTTACTTCTTAACTAAGTATTTGATTCTTCACTCTTAATTCTTCGCTACCTATCTGATTCTTCACTCTTCACTCTTCTCTCTTCGCTTAAATGTTTTCCTTCTCGATATCTTTGAAGTATCTGTAGGTCCCCACTTTCAGTTCGTCGCAGGCAGCGTCGTCGGCCACGATGATGGCGTGCGGGTGCTGTTGCAGCGCACTGATTGTCCAGGCCTGTGTGACGGGGCCTTCTACAGCAGCCTGGAGAGCCCGTGCCTTGTTGTGGCCGTTGACGAGGATCATTACCTCGCGGGCATCCATCACGGTGCCCACGCCCACGGTGAGTGCATGCTTAGGCACCTTGTTGACATCGTTGTCGAAGAAACGTGAGTTGGCGATGATGGTATCCGTTGTGAGCGTCTTGACACGCGTGCGGCTCTTCAGCGAGGAGAAGGGCTCGTTGAAAGCAATGTGACCGTCAGGGCCGATGCCACCGAGGAAGAGGTCGATGCCGCCGGCCTTGCGGATAGCCTCCTCATAGGCTGCGCACTCAGCTGCGAGATCCTTGGCGTTGCCGTTGAGAATATGGATATTCTCTTTGGGACAGTCGATATTATCGAAGAGATTCTTGCGCATGAAACTGTGATAGCTCTCCGGATGCTCCTCCGGAAGGCCAACATACTCGTCCATGTTGAATGTGATGACATGTTTGAACGATACGCGTCCCTCCTGGCAGGCTTTGGAGAGGTTGGCGTACATGCCGACAGGGGAAGAGCCTGTAGGCAGACCCAAAACGAAAGGTTTTTCGGCTGAAGGCTTGGCTGCATTGATACGGCTGATCACGTATTCTGCTGCCCAGCGTGAAAGTAAATCGTAGTCTTTCTCGATGATGACTCTCATGGTGATTTATGTTTGGTTTAAATGTTTGTTATAATCTTTTTTGAGCTTATTCTTGTATTGGTTTGTACAGCTGTCAATAGCTTTATTGTACAAGGGCAAAGTTAAGCAAATTCCTCTTTATTACAAAATAATTTTAGTAAATATTAGAAACTTTCATAAAAGAAGTAACTGCTCAGCGTGTGTTTGGGGTCATTGTGTCACGTATGTGTGACGATCCTGCCTCATCTGTGTGACGATCCTGCCTCAGTTGTGTGACGATCCTGCCTCAGTTGTGTCACGATCCTGCCTCAGTTGTGTCACGATCCTGCCTCAGTTGTGTCACGATCCTGCCTCAGTTGTGTCACGATCCTGCCTCAGTTGTGTCACGATCCTGCCCCGTATGTGTCACTTTCATGCTCGCTTCGCGCGGACAATGAGATAGGTCGGGTGTGAGGATTGTGAAATCCTTACCCACAGATGTTTTTGTAGGGGCAGGTGATGCAGCGTTCTTTATATTCTGTAGGGGTAAACGGCTTGGTCTTGTCGAAAATATCGGCAAGCAGCGTCTTCAGCCGCCCGATAAAGTCTGGGTAAATAGTCTCGATGTCGTCTACCGTGGAATAGGTAGCCTTGCGCTTGTTCTCCTGATTCGCGTCCTTCACCTTCAATATAGGATCATAGTCGTCCTTTCCTGCCTCGCGGATAAAGAGCAGGGCCGGGGCCACAGGCTTGTTCTCGGGATTGACGGCGGCAATGGCTTTCTTGTTTTTCCGAATGATCGCTGAATAGAGGAAAGCCTGGAGATAATAGTCCGTATGTTTCGAATCACAATAGGCCGTGTCGAAGATTTCGTCGATGGTCGGGGGCGTGGATGTCATAGGCGTGCCCGTCTTGTAATCGATGACGCGCAGCTGATCACCTGTTCTGTCCAGCCGGTCTATCTGTCCTCCAAGCCTGATGGTATGCTCCGTTCCGTTAGCTTCGAACGTGAGATTGCTGAAAAAGTTCTCCTCAAGCTTCAGAATGCTGAAGGGCGTATTCGCCTTGTCGAGACGTAGGAGGCGCAGGATATAGAGTCGTAACACGTTACGGTTGAGCAGTTGCAGACCGTTGTATCGCGGGCGGAAGTCGGGGCGCTCCACTTTGAAGAGCTTCTCTCGGAAAGCCTGGTCGAGGAAGATGTCGATCTTATATTTCTCCTTGCCGACGAGCCGGTCGATGTCTTCAGCCGTGATGAGGCGGTGATGGTCTTCTCCAGAAAGGTCCTTGTAGATCAGTTCGGCTGTCCGGTGGAAGATGTCGCCGAAGATCATGTTGTCTATTTCCTGATCGTCGTCGTCGTCGTTTTCGCGTAGTCCGCAGATGTTGTTGTAATAGAATATCAGCTGGCAGCGCAGGTACCGGTTGATCGATGTCGGCGAGAGCGAGGTGAGGTCGGCGAGCTGCTTTTGTACTGCCTCGTCTTTTTCGACAGGTACGCGGTTTACTGTCGACACGCTCTGTCCCGACTGCATCGTCAGGCGCTTGACCGACTGTCCGCTCTCCACTAAGTATTGGAGCATGAAGCGGCTCATCTCTCCCTGCTTGCCGTCGTCGGCAGCGTTGTTGAACGTTAGCGTGGCATCCGAGGCACGCTGCAGGAGCGAGTGGAAATAATAAGAATAGATAGCGACCTTGTTCTCGACGGTTGTCATCTCATAACCTTTCCGGAGGGAGTGGGGTATGAAGGACGCGTCGTTGACACCCTTGGGGATGTTCCCCTCGTTGCAGGAGAGCAGGAGCACGTGCTCGAAGTCGAGGTTGCGCGTCTCCAGAACACCCATGATCTGGATACCGATGGCGGGTTCGCCGTGGAAAGGCACAGTTGTGGCATTGATGAGCTGCGAGAGCAGCCGCTGAAGGAGCACAGGCGTAGCCTCAACATCTATCTGTGCGAAGAGGTCTTTGAGGCGGTTGATGACGGTATACATTCTGAAAACGCTCTCGTGCATCAACGGGTCATCCTCCTCACGCGAGCCGATGCCGACAAACTTCAGAATGTCGGCGACCCACTGTAGGAGCGTGACGTTCAGCGTCTTGCCCGTTGCCTCTTTCATGTCATGTGTGTCGAAGAGCCGGACCAACTCAGCGCCCTCGCCCTCCGTCAGTTGCCGGACAGTTGGGAAGAAAGTCTTGTGGGCGTTGAGCTTGTCGAAGAGCACCGGTGCTTCTTCTGAAATATACTTGGCATAGGGATGCCGCAGCACTTGGTTGACATAACTGAGACGGTAGGTATTTTCGTCTTTGTTCAGTCCCTGGAGGCGCAGGGCGAGAAGCGCGCCGACGAGGGTAGCCGCTGAGGTGGCAGCGAGGGGATAGCCCGTGGTGATGTTCACGTCGCGTACGGTTTCGGGCAGACTGTGGATGACGTTCTGCAACAGACTCTCGTCGCAGAGCACGATAGCCACGGATCGCGGATTGGTATTGACGACATCGCCCAATCCACGCAGCCAAGTGGCGACATAACGGGCTTGGATGTCCTCTGTCGGAGCAGAGATGTAGGTTATATCTTTTGGCTTAGAGAGGTTGTTGTAGACGGCATCGGTGTCGATGCCTGCCGAGGCGCGACCTGGACCTAACTCGTTGGGCAGTTTGTTCAAATAGCGCCGGATATAGCGCCCGGCCTCATGCTGCCCGGTCATGAAATAAGTGTCGTAGTCCCAGTAGAACTCGGCGATTCCGGCTTCTTTCATCTGCCGGAAGAAGCGTTGCTCCACCTTCTGCAGCAGGTTGAACCCAACGAAGATATAGTGCTTGAAATGGAAATCGGAAAGCTTATGCTCCGTGACATCACGGTAGAGCATGCCTTCGTAGGCCAGTCCGTCTTTGCGCAGACTGTCGCGGAAAGCATGGTAGAGCGGTCCGAGGTTCTTCCAGATGTCGTTGAACTTCTTCTGCAGGACGGTTTCGGTCTCCACCTTGCCGAAGAAGTTCTCTAAGCTCTTGCGTTGCTGCTCGGAGAGAAAGGAGAAGTCGCGCATCTCCTGCCAGGCTTCGAGGTTGATAAAGAGTTTGTCGGCTTCCACGAGGTTCTTGTCGAGGTCGTCGAAGTCGGCGAGCATGAGCTGTCCCCAGGAGAAGAAATGGTCGAGTGGCTCGTCGCTGCCCGTGAGCTTCACATATTGGCTGTAGAGGCGGAAGATGAGCTCTATCTGGTCGGGCACCCTCAGGTCGCTGTGACGGCGGAACAGATCGCTGATCGTGATGTATGACGGGCTCCATACGGCATGTCCGGCTTCCTCGAAGAGCGAGTCGTTGAGGAAGAGGGCGGCGCGTTTGTTTGGAAAGACCACAGCAATGTCGGCGAGGTTCTCCCCACCGTGCTTGGCGATGATATCTTTGGCGACGTATTGTAAGAAAGTCTGCATATTCTATACCTTGATTATTTGTTTGTGACGGATATACCACAGGTATCCCTCCACGTTCTTATATCCCATCTCTTTAAGCAGGCTGACGTATCCTCTCACTTGGTCCTTATGCTCCTCGTTCTCGCGTCCTGTCTTGAAGTCGATGACGATCATGCGCCGGCCGTCGTAGATGACGCGGTCGGGCCGCTGATCGCAGACGCGATGTTTTGAGGGGTTGTAATAGAGGATGGAGCACTCGTTGAACACGCGCCAGCGGGGAGAGAACCAGTCGTGCACCTGTGGGTCGGACAAGGCTTTGTGGATATAACCTTTCAGTTGTTCCCGTGTCATCGGGTGGTTGTAGAGCACGCCGTCAAACTCGAGCTGGTCGATGGCCTCGTCCACCTCCGTGATGTTGTGAATGGTGGCGAAGAGCTTGTGGAGGATGTCGCCGGTGTTGATGTAGCTCCGAAGCCTCTCTTCCTCTTCAAGTTCTTCCGGTGGTGTCATGAAGTCGGTACTGTCGTTGCTCTGCAGGAACTTGGCTTTCGACTTCGTGTTCTCTATGTCTACGGCGAGCCCCTGCTCTTTCACCTCGAAGATATTCGGCTGCGCGGTTGTCTCCACGGGCTGCTTCGTCTCTTTCTTGATGGACAGCGTGCCGTAGGTGTAGGTCATAATGCCGTTCTCGTCCTCTTCCGGTTCCATCCTGACCTTTTCCTTGTTCTCCGTGGCGCTCTTGGTGATCAGCATGTCGTCCATCACCATGTTGATCAGCTTAGAGGGAAAATCGGGCTTGTCTTTCTTGCCGATGATGAAAAGGTTGCGGGAGGCGCGGGTGAAGGCGACGTAGAGGATGTTGACATTGTCGATGATGTTCTTGATATGCTCCGCGAGATAGTCGGTGGCGTAGACCGACTCTTTGAGCTTGTTCGGATAGAGATTGACGGGTACCACCGGCAACTCTTTGTAGGGTTGTACCGTTGGCTCCACCCAGAGAATGTCCGTTGTCTTTTCCATCTGCCAGTCACAGTAAGGAATGATGACATTGTCAAACTCCAGGCCCTTGCTCTTGTGTACGGTGATCAGTCGGATGCCGTCGATGGAGTCGCTGTGGATGGATTTTCCGCAGAGGTCCTCATCCCAACTCTCAAGGAAATCGTCGATTCCTCCGATGTGTCGCTTGAGATAGTTGGCAAGCTGGTCGAAGAACGCACACACGTATGCGTTCTGCTTCTTGAGTCTGTCGAGGCGGAAGATGACATACAGGCGTTCGGCAAGGTCGATGAGAGGCATGGAGAGCAGGCTCGTGCGGTCGCGGACATAGTCGGGTGGCAGAAGCGCCTCCAAATTGTTCTGCCGGGGCGCTGTCTCGTTCTGTGTGTAGGCCTTGACGAGGAACGCCTCCGTCAGCAGGTCGGCAGGGTGGGTGAGGAAGCGCATGGCGTTGACGATGACGTTGACAGCCTCGGAGGCATCGAGCCGGAAGGCTTCGTCGGAGACCATCTTGAGCATCTGCGGCTTTCCGTTGACCGTCACGGGGTTGTGGAGGAAATAGTCGGCAAGCAGGCGGATATGCTTGTTCTTTCTGACGATGATCGCGATCTTGTTGTAGGGCACTCCTTTGCTGAGAAGCTGTTCAAGGGTGTTCTGTACCTGAGCGATCATCAGGTGGTCGTAGTCTTTGCCCGGAAGCATCTTCACTTGAATCAATCCTTCCTCGGGCTTGTTCTTCGGCACTTTCTGTGTCACCTCTGCCTCTTTGTAGGCTTCCTGGATGATGGGTGCGTCTTCTGCAAGCACGGATGCCGCACTATTGAAGAAAGCGTTGTTGAAGTCAATGATGTTGCGCTGGGAACGATAGTTGGTGTCGAGGTTTTTCTCTCCTATTACCTCCGGATAGTTATGCTCGTTGAGGTTCTGCAGGAGTTGCCAGTCGCCGTTGCGCCAGCGATAGATGCTCTGCTTCACGTCTCCGACGATGAGACTTCCGTTTTGGTGAGCGATGCAGTCGTCGAGCAAGATTTTGAAGTTGGCCCATTGCACGGTCGATGTGTCCTGAAACTCATCAATCATGATATAGCGCAACTGTCCCCCGATCTTCTCGTAGATGAACGGCGAGTCCTGCTTGTCGATGAGGTCGTTGAGCAATTTCTGCGTGTTGGAGAGCGGATAGTCGTTGTTGTCGGTATTGATGTTGTTGACCTCCTGCTCGATACGTCCGAGGAGTCGCAGTTGGTTGACGTTCTGCAGCGTGAGCTCGACGGAGTTGATGGTCACTATCGCCTGCTTTCTTGCTTCCTCAGCCTCCGTGAGTAGCGGTGCCACGAACTCGCGGATGGCCTTTGCCTCAGGCGTGTTGACATCGCTCTTCTTGACGAACGCGTCGGAATTCTCCATGCCTTTCTGTACGTAGCTGTTGGGCATCTTCACATTTCCGTTGGTGAAGTTGCCGTTGCCGAGGTTCTCGAAGAAGCCGGGGACATTGCTGTGGCCGTGTGAATAGCAGTCATCCGTGAGGTTGTGCTCCGAGGCGACGGCGGCGTAGCGGGCGGCGTAACCCTTCATCGTGCTGAGCGCCTTGGCTTTCAGCGCCCTGAGCTGTGAGGTGTATTTCTTGAAGAAGTCGGCATCGTCCATGATGAGACGCAGAGCTTCCTCATGGTTTTTATAGAAGTCGGAAAAGATGTTTCTTCCGAATGACTTTATCTGTGCGATGACGTTCCAGTTCTTGTCTTCTTCCATGCGCTCATTGACAAAGTCCATGATCCACGACAAGAGCGGGTCGTTACCGTTGTCGATGTTGCTGATGATGTTGTCGACCGCCTGCTCCTCTACCTCCTGGTCGTTGAGCATGACCTGGAGGTTAGCCGTCAGTCCGAGCTCGCGTGCTAAGTTGCGCAGCACCCGTTGGAAGAAGCTGTCAATGGTCTCAATGCGGAACCGGTTGTAGTCGTGGATAAGCAAGGTCAGCGCTTCCTCCGCATGGCTCCGCACGACACGTTCTGATAGCGTGGGAAAGGCTTCCTTCACCTTATTATAATAGTCGTCGGCGTCGGGCAGGCTGTGCGCGATGCCATAGAGCTTCGACAGGATTCGCTGCTTCATCTCCTGCGTAGCCTTGTTGGTGAACGTCACGGCAAGGGTATATTGATAGTTTGTCGGGTCCTTGACCAGCAACTTGATATATTCCACAGCGAGCGTGAAAGTCTTGCCCGAGCCGGCAGAGGCTTTGAAGACGGTGAGAGGACGTAAAGGCTGACCATCAAAAGTCCGACCATCAAAAGTCCGACCCTCAAAAGCCCTCTCCCTTAATCCCTCCCCCAAAGGGGGAGGGGTGGTATGCTTAAGCACACCTTTGCTCACGCTGCAGTCTTTTGTGTTATCTGTATCGTTCATCATTGTCGTCTTTGTGGTCTCGTCTGTTATTCTTTATCGTCATTCTCTAACGTCTGTTCTTCATCGTCTTCATTCTCTAATGTGTTGAAGATATCGTCATAGATTTGTTGGAGGACGGACTTGACATTTGTTATTATTTGTTCATTTGAGAAGCGGAGTACATGAAAGCCCCAGAGGTTGATCTCCTGCGTTCTTAATTTGTCAGCTTGCGTTTGTCCCCATTCGGCATGATAGGCACCGTCGACCTCAATAATAAGATGTGCGGGAAGAAAGGCAAAGTCTGCTATATAATCGTCAATAGGGTGTTGGTGTCTGAAGTTGAAGTGATACGGATTATTTCTTAGTTCCTTCCAAAGAATCTTTTCCGCATCGGTCATGTGTTTTCGGTTTTCTTTAGCATATTCTTTTAATAATCCATAGGTATACGGGCAGCTTGTTTCATAGTAGTAGTTTTCCTCCTTCTTCTTAGTCATAGGCTTCACAGTTTGTATCGTTTGTATAGTCTTTTATAGCTTTGTATAGTCTTATATAGCTTTGTATAGTTTATATAGCTTTATATAGTCTTTATTTATACATTATATTTGTATGTACTAATGGTGTTGTTATTTTTGTTTATCTCACTAATCACCCCTCCCCCTTTGGGGGAGGGATTAAGGGAGAGGGCTTTTGTAGAGGGATTAAGGGAGCGGGCTTTTGAGGAGCGGGCTTTTGAGGGTAGGTCGGGCTTTAATAAGCTCGTGCAATAATCACTCTGTTAACAGCAGGTTTCCCGCTGACCATATCCTTCATGCCCTCGACGTTCTGGTCGTAGGCGAAGGGGATGCAGCGGATGGTAGCCTGCGTATCCTCTTTGATCTTAGCCTCTGTCTCGGCAGTGCCGTCCCACGGGCAGAGGAAGAATCCGCCGTCCTTGACGCGCTCCTTGAACTCATCGTAGTTGTCGCACTCGTAGACGTGAGCGTCACGGTAAGCCTTGGCTTTCTCGAAGATAGCTTTCTGCATGTCTTTGAGGGTGTTCTCCACTCGCTCCACGATGCCGTCGAAGCTGACGTTCTCTTTCTCCAACGTGTCACGGCGCATGATCTCGATGGTGTTGTTCTCGAGGTCACGGCCACCCATGACGAGACGCACGGGCACGCCCTTGAGCTCATAATCGGCGAACTTGAAGCCCGGACGTTTGTTGTCAGCGTCGTCGTATTTGACACTGATGCCGTCCTCACGCAGCTGGTCGATGATAGGCTGGAGCTTGGCTGTGATGGCAGCGAGCTGCTCGGCATTCTTGTTGATAGGCACGATGACAACCTGGATCGGCGCAAGCTTCGGAGGAAGGACAAGACCGTTGTCGTCGGAGTGAACCATGATGAGCGCACCCATCAGACGGGTAGACACACCCCATGATGTAGCCCAGACATACTCCGGCTTGTTGTCTTTGTTGAGGAACTGCACGTCGAAACTCTTGGCGAAGTTCTGTCCGAGGAAGTGGCTCGTTCCGCTCTGCAGCGCCTTGCCGTCCTGCATCATAGCCTCGATGGTATAGGTGTTCAGGGCACCGGCAAAACGCTCCGTAGGACTCTTCACACCCTGCAGTACCGGCACGTCCATCCAGTTCTCCACGAAGTCGGCATAGACATGCAGCATCTTCTGTGCCTCAGCCTCAGCCTCTTCCTTCGTGGCATGAGCCGTGTGGCCTTCCTGCCAGAGAAACTCGGAGGTGCGGAGGAACGGACGCGTGCGCATCTCCCAGCGCATGACGTTACACCACTGGTTGCACATGATAGGCAGGTCGCGCCAGGAGTGGATCCAGTTCTTATAAGTGTGCCAGATCATCGTCTCGGAGGTAGGACGGATGACGAGCGGCTCGTCGAGCTTGGCCTCGGGGTCGACAACGATCTTCCCGTCGTCGGTAGCCTTCAGACGATAGTGAGTCACCACGGCGCTTTCTTTGGCGAAGCCTTTGACATGCTCTGCCTCACGGGCAAAGAAGCTCACGGGGATGAGCAGCGGGAAATAGGCGTTCTGTACGCCCGTTGCCTTGAACATCTTGTCGAGCTGGGCCTGCATCTTCTCCCAGATAGCATAGCCGTAAGGCTTGATAATCATACAGCCGCGCACAGGAGCAATCTCTGCCAAGTCGGCTTTCATCACCAAGTCGTTGTACCACTGACTGTAATTGTCAGCACGCTTGGTCAGTTGTTTTAGTTCTTTTGCCATAATTAGATGACGTCATTCTTTAACATTAGGGAAATCCCTACTTAAATGTAGGCATTTTCGTAATGTGCTAATTTTATTATTGTTTAATTTTGCCGCAAAGTTAATAAAAAAAGATAGCATAAACGGCTTAACTGCCAAAAAAAGACTACCTTTGCACAAAGAAAAAGGTTATAGACAAAAGATTAATACAAAATAAATTCATTCATTATGAAGAACGCAAAGACAATGGCACTGGGTATGTGCATGCTTACACTCGTTAGTGGTTTCTCTTTCACAAGTTGTGCTACAAAGCAGGGTACGGGCACTCTCGTCGGTACAGGTGCCGGTGCAGCGCTTGGATCTATCATTGGTGCCATCGCCGGTCACGGCAAAGGTGCAGCCATTGGGGCTGCTATCGGCGGTGCCGTAGGTGCCGGTGCCGGTACGCTGATCGGCCGCCATATGGACAAGGTTGCTGCTGAGGCTGCTAAGGTGGAGAACGCCAAGGTGGAAACGGTGACCGACGCTAATGGCTTGAAGGCTGTGAAGGTGACGTTCAACAACGGTATCCTCTTCAAGGTTGGCAAATATGCGCTGCAGAGCGGTGCTATCACAGACCTCACACAGTTCTCTTCCGTGCTGAAGAACAATCCAACCTGCTCTGTTGACATCCAGGGTTATGCTTCTTCTGACGGTTCCGACAACGTGAACCTCACGCTCTCGCAGAACCGTGCCAATGCGGTGAAGAACTTCCTCGTGAACAACTGCTCAGTACCTTCTTCCCAGATCAAGAATGCGGTGGGTTACGGTGAGACGAACCTTGTCACGAACAGTGACGGTTCAGAGAACCGCGAGGCCAGCCGTCGCGTGGAGGTCTATCTCTATGCTTCACAGGCTATGGTCGATGCAGCCAACAACGGCACACTGCAGTAATCAGACAAACAGCCGTAATTTAATTTCTGAATGACAAGACGCATTGATGTTACGTTTTCGTAAAATCATACGCTGGGTGGTGGGGGCATTCTTTGCCTCCACCATTCTTGCTGTTATAGCTTACCGTTTCATACCGGTCTATATCACGCCGCTGATGGTCATCCGTTGCTTCCAGAACGGTTCTCTGACGATTCATCATCACTGGATCTCGCTCGACGAGATGTCACCGCACATGCCGGTGGCTGTCATGGCGAGTGAGGATGCCCGGTTTCTCCTGCATCATGGTTTCGACTTCAATGCCATCGGTCAGGCAGCCAAAAACAACATACGGGGCGGTCGGAAACATGGTGCAAGCACGATCTCGCAGCAGACGGCGAAGAATGTGTTCCTCTGGCCCGGCCGTTCCTGGGTGCGCAAAGGGTTCGAGGTCTACTTCACGGCGTTGATGGAACTTTTCTGGAGCAAGCAGCGGATCATGGAGGTCTATCTTAACTCTATCGAGATGGGACCGAGCATCTATGGTGTGGCAGCCTGTGCGGAGCTCAACTTCGGCAAGCTCCCCGACCAGTTGTCGCGTGCTGACTGTGCGCTTATTGCCGCTACGCTCCCTAACCCCCGGAAGTTCTCTTCCAAATATCCCAGTGCTTACATGCGTAAGCGCCAACGGCAGATCATGGCCAACATGCGATTCATTCCTACCTTCCCTAAGGAGGGAGAAGACTATGATCCGAAAACGGCGGTGGGAGGGACGTATTAGCCCCACCCATCAAAAAACCTTCCCTCAAAAGCCCTACCACTCAAAAGCCCCTCCCCTTAATCCCCTCCCCAAAGGGGCGGGGGTGATTACATAGATAAACAATAAGGTTGTTACACATCTTATTATATTAAGCGATAAAAATACATGGCAGACGAACTGAACAGAACGAATAGCAAGCAAGACAATAATATCTCTGATGGCAATTCACCCGAGAAAGTAATCAACCCCGCCCCTTTGGGGAGGGGATTAAGGGGTGGGGCTTCGGAGAGAGGATTAATGGGAGGGGCTTTTGAAGGGCTGGGGGCTCCGTTATCCCCTGCCCAACTCTCTGCCGTCACCTACTGCTCCTCTCCTCAGCTCGTCATTGCCGGTGCCGGTTCGGGAAAGACGAGGGTGCTGACCTATAAGATTGCGTATCTGCTGCAACACTATGATCTCAAGCCGTGGAATATCCTGGCGCTGACGTTCACCAACAAGGCGGCAAGGGAGATGAAGGACCGTATCGCCGGCATCGTGGGTGAGGAGCGTGCCAGGTATCTGCAGATGGGTACCTTCCATTCGGTCTTCTCACATATACTCCGCGTTGAAGCCAAGGCCATCGGGTACAACTCCGACTTCACCATCTATGATGAGGCCGACTCCCGCTCACTTATCAAGAATATCCTCAAGCAGATGGGACTCGACGACAAGACTTACAAGCCTGCCACGGTGCATGCCGCCATCTCTATGGCGAAGAACCATCTGTGCGGCCCGTCACAGTATGCGGAGGACGGTGAGGCGCTGCAACGCGACCGCCGGCGTAACATGCCGGAAACCTTTAAGATTTTTGCTTCCTATCAGCAACGCCTGCGTCAGGCCAATGCCATGGACTTCGACGACCTGCTTGTAGAGACCTACCGATTGTTCAAGGAGCATGAGGATATCCGGCAGAAATATGCAAAGCGCTTCTCTTATGTTCTCGTCGACGAGTATCAAGACACAAACTATGCACAGCAGTGTATCGTCGAACAGCTCACCAAGGAAAATCCGCATGTCTGTGTCGTAGGAGACGACTATCAGAGCATCTATGCCTTCCGGGGAGCCAACATAGCCAATATCCTCAAGTTCAATAAGATCTATCCCACAGCCAAGCTCTTCAAGCTCGAACAGAACTACCGTTCGACAAAGAACATCGTGGGGGCGGCGAACTCGCTCATGAAGCACAACCGGAACCAGATAGACAAGGATGTGTACAGTGAGAATGCAGCGGGCGAGAAAGTTGTTATCTATGAGACGATCTCCGACAAACGTGAGGCGAGCATCGTCTGTCGGGAGATAACAAGGCTTATGAAAGAGGAAGGGCTCCATTACAAAGACTTTGCCATTCTCTATCGTACGAATGCACAGAGCCGCACCTTCGAGGAGGAGATGCGCAAGCCCGAGGTAGGCATGGGAGCCAACTACCGTATCTACGGTGGCTTGAGCTTCTACCAGCGCAAGGAGATAAAAGACATCATCGCATACTTCCGACTTGTCGTCAACCCCGACGACGAGGAGGCATTCCGACGCATCATCAACTATCCCGCACGGGGCATCGGCAACACGACAGTCCTCAAGATCGTGGCTGCCGCGGAGCAGAGTGGGGTGAGCCTGTGGGAGACCATCTGTCATCCGATGGAAAACGGACTCGACGTTAACCGGGGCACGATGACGAAACTTCTCGGCTTCCGTAACCTTGTCCAGTCGTTCATCGATGAGGCGCAGCAGAAAGACGCGCTGACGCTCGGCAAGGAGATCATCGACAAGGCAGGCATACAGGCAGACCTCGGACAGGACAAGAGCGCGGAGGGAGATGCCCGCCGCGAAAATGTAGACTCCCTCATCTCCGGTATTGCATCCTTCGTCCAGGCACAGCAGGAGGATGGCAATGGCGACTACACCCATCTGACCGATTACTTGCAGACGGTGTCGCTCATGACCGATGCTGACAGCGACAACGGCAACGATGACAAGGTGACGCTTATGACGATCCATGCAGCGAAGGGACTGGAGTTTAATACCGTCTTTGTCGTGGGCTTGGAGGAGAACATCTTCCCCAGCCTGCTCTCTCTCGACAATCCGAAGGATCTCGAGGAGGAGCGGCGTCTGCTCTACGTCGCCATCACACGTGCCGAGAAACATTGTTACCTCACCTGGGCACACACCCGCTGGCGCTATGGTAAGATGGATGCCTTCGTCAACCCCAGCCGGTTCATTGCGGAGATAGACGCTAAATATACCGAGACAAAGGTTGAGGGCGGCCGCAGTGGTTCCGGCTTCTCGTCGTGGGGATCGTCGCGTTCGTCTTGGCGCGGCTCTTCGCGTGACGAGGATTATGAGATTGACCGGCCTTACACCGGTTATCATGCTTGGGGCGATGGTTATACGCAGCGCAGCGGTCGCATGCAGAACTCAAGGCCGGTGGCAGGACAGTTCATGGCGGATCCCCAACCCAAAGCTACGGCACCGCATCGGGCGGAGCAGGCTGTCAACCCCTTCTCCGCCTCGTTTGAAGAGAAACTGAAACAGAGCGGGCGCTGGTCGCGCGTGTCGCGGGCCATGACGAACGGCGGACGGACGGCAGGTTTCAAGGCTGACGCTTCTTCTTCCACCTCGTCCCTGAAAGTAGGCGACACCATTGAGCATCAGCGTTTTGGAAAGGGTACGGTGACAAACATCGAGGGAACGGGTGAGAACCGCAAGGCAACGGTACAGTTTGAGCAGACGGGCACGAAGCAACTGTTGTTGAAGTTTGCCCATTTCACGATCATCTAAGATCCCGGGCCGTCAATCATCGGCCCGATTCCCCGTGCAACCATGAGGGCCGACTTCCACACCGTTGTCCTGTACGGTCATCGCATGGCGGCCGTCCTGCCATTCTCTTACGATCATTAGACCACGAACAGTGTGGGCGTGACCTCACACACGCAACGGCCAAGCGGCATCATGGCATTGATGAGGCTCACCTTCTCATACCGTCCCCATTCGTCGTCGCGGATGTCGCGCTCCACGAGCTGTCCTGTGTCGAGCAGCGACTGACGCATGGTGCCTCGCAGCAGCGGCCGGCGGGGTGTCACCCAGCTTTGCCCGTCGAAGAGGGCGATATTCGAATAAGAGGTGTCGGTGAGCAGTCCGTTCCTGACGATAACCACCTCATCGGCATCGCCTCGCAGGGTAGCCAATGCGGTCAGGCGGCGACGGTCGGCACTCTTATAAGCATAAGAGATGTCGTCGCAATAGACGAGATGCAGGTGCCTGATCGTACGGATATGGTATTCCTCGGTGCGGATCAGAAGGATGCCGGTGCCGTCGTATTCCACATGTACTTTCCACGTCTTGTCTGCCGGGCAGTCGCACGGCGAGAGGGTGTTGGCGAGCACGGGTACCGTTGCGCCGGGGAAGAACCGGGCCATCGTAGCGGCCAGTCGCTGCTGATGGTACATCAAATGATGAGGTCGGCCCTGTTCTATTCTGATGGTCTCAACAAAAGGGTACATACGTCTTTTCTATGATTTCCTGATATTCCTTTCTCCAGTCGCTCCTTGCGGTGATGCCGCCCCCGGCTTTGAAGAAGAGTTGCCCGGCTTTCTGGTCGATGAATCGTATGAGCACACAACTGTCCATCTGTCCGTCGTGGCATAGTCCTGCCACACCGGTATAGAATCCTCGTTCGTAGCCTTCAGCCAGGCGGATGATGTCCATGGTCCTCGGCTTGGGAGCGCCGGTGATGGAGCCCGCCGGCAGCTGCGCCAGCAAGATGTCGCCGAGATGACTGCGGTAGTCGGCAGAGAGCCGCCCCGTGACCTCCGAACTGGTCTGTAGGATAGGGCCTCGGTTGGTCTCTAACCGTTCGATATACCGGTATCTCCTCACCTTGACGTGATCGGCCACCCGGCTGAGGTCGTTGCGTATCAGGTCCACGATCGTAGCGTGCTCGGCTGCCTCTTTACTGTCAGCCATGAGCACATCGGCTGCCTGAGGCACGCGGCAGCTGATGGTACCCTTCATGGGACAGCAACTGATGGTACCGTCGTGGTCGATGCGTAGGAATGTCTCTGGCGAGAAGCATACGAAGCAGTCGCTTACCCACAGACGGTAGCGGGCGTGGGCGCGGAGAAAGATGTCGCGCATCGTCAGGCTTGTCTCCACGGGTATACGGCACGTGAGATTGGTCAGATAAGTGTTGCCGGCGAGCATTTGCCGGTGGACAGTCTCGAACATCTTCTGATAAAGGTCGGGAGCGAGGGGATGGGGATGCCATGTAAAGACACCTGTGGCTGAAGCGGCACCTTCAAGGTTGTCATATCCGGGAAAGGCAAAGAGCAACTCGTCAGGCGAGAGACGGTCGAGATATTCCACCAGCCACCGACGATGAAGGTAGTCGGTCAGAAAGAGAAAAGGTCGCTGACCTTTTCCCCATGTGTTCATCCTGTGCACCGCCGTCTGCTGGTCTATCCAAATGTGTGTCTTATCAAATGCTTCCAAAAGAAAACAGTGCTTTTCTGTTCTGTATATGCATCAGAGGTTTATTGCAATTTCATGATTTCTTCGTAATTCAGTCCTGTAGCTTTTGCAATTTGATCCACGGACAGTCCCATTGTAAGAAGATTCTTTGCGGTCTGTATATTCGCTTGCTGTCTGCCTTCTGTTAATCCTTGCTGTCTGCCTTTATCTTCAGCACTGCGCATAACATTCAAAGTGTCACGATAATGACGCAGTGCAGCGTCATATTTGAGACGCTCGTCTTTCGTCATATTGCTCACTTCTCCTATCTCCGCCAACTTGTGGAAGACGGAATCTTTTGCTGCCCAAGGCATTCTATCTAATATCTCCATATTCTTTAATACATATATCCAACGCTCGAAATCATCTCTGCATTCATCTGCTTCTTTCTTAAAGACGGGGAGCTGAAGAAAGATGAAACGTTCTTTATCAGAGAATGGTATTCCGCGTTGCTTGTTCATCAATACAACATCTGTGCGGAAATTGTTTGCAAGTCCTTCCATATTAAAATTTACGAAGGCTACTAAATAGACGGCATCAATCTGATAATCCCAATCTGCGCCTCGCTCTCCTTGGCGAGAGACGGCCTGGGAATAATAATACAGACAACGGTCGGCAAAATGAGGCTGCTCCTTGTTCTGCATTTCCACTATGATCTTCTCTCCTGTATCCGTCAGGCAAAAGATGTCATAGATAAGTGACCGGTCGTCTCGATAATCTGCAGGTTGCTCCTTGTCTAAAAATTGAAGATCCGTAATATTTCTTTCTCCCTTCAATAGACAGTTGAGAAAATCGAGCAGAAGAGGTTTAGAAACCTCCTGCCCAAATATGCGTTTGAACCCAATGTCAGTGAAAGGATTTACGAACTTTCCCATACGATTGATCTTTTTGCAAAGATAAGCTTTTTATTGGTATCTTCCAAGAAAAATGTACATTTTGTTTTTCCAATCATCTTTTGTGTTTTTCTTGAACACTTCTGGTAATAATATCGTCCCTATGAGGTAGTCGGTCAGAAAGAGAAAAGGTCGCTGACCTTTTCCCCATGTGTTCATCCTGTGCATCGCCGTCTGCCGGTCTATCCATATGTGTGTCTTATCAAATGCTTCCAAAAGAAAACAGTGTTTTTCGGTTCTGTATATGCATCAGAGGGTTATTGCAATTCAATCAGCATGCTTCACTTTCTTGCATTTGCCCGAGTAATCGGTGATGTCGATACGGATAATCTCTGTGCGATGGAAACTGGCATGTGCATACTTGTCGCCGATCTCCTTGTAGTCGGGTGACAGTTTGTCGATGAGAAGATGGAGCGCAGCCATGCGTTCCTCTTCCGGCAGGTGTACATGCGCCATGCCGAAGACGACAACACTCTCATACTCCGTCGTGAAATTGCGAGGCAGCAGATGGACGCGCCCGATGGCACAGAGCGACACTTTCGGGTTCTTCTCGATGATTCGCAACTTGCGGCCTTCGGGAGCACAATGGATATAGATGCTGTCCTTTCCATCCCATATAAAGTTGACGGGAATGCCATAAGGCTGGTCTTCGTCGGTCATCGACAGCACTCCGTACTCGGCAGTTTTGAGGATCTCTTCAGCACGTTCTTCGTCCATCAGCCGGTCTTGACGACGAACGGTTTCATTAATATACTTCATACGCTAAAAATAATTATTCTGCCTGCAAAAATAGATAGAATAATCCTAAACGGCAAATAATCAAAAAAAATAATCAAGCCCCTTGGGATAGACAGATAAGTTTTTGTAAATTTGCAGAAAGAATACACATATGTTTGAAACAGAGATACACCAATACGATGCGACTGTTACCAAGTACCAACGAGAGATTGAAGGTCCATTGGGCAAGGAACAGGCACGTGAACGCAATGAAATCCTCTTTTCCTGCCACAGTTGTGGCATTGAAGGATCATCGTTCAGCGTTGACGACACCCGTGCCTTATTCGAGCAAGGGTTAGGCTATATGCCCATAGGTAAATCGTTACTCGAATGCCAAGAGATGGCTGACCATTTTCGAGCCTACGAATGGATGCACGCTCATCTTGACCATCCGTTCAATGTAGAACTGATAAAGCATATCAATAAGCTCGTCACGCTTCACACGCTGACCTACAAAGCGCCCAATGCCACCCCCGGTGAGTTCACAACCGTAGACATGGCAGCAGGTGACACCCTTTTCGGTGAGCACGAAAAACTGATTGCACAAGTGCCCCGCCTCGTGGAGTCGACGGCCAAAGCCATTCACAGCGGGAAAGAGCATCCAATGGTCCTTGCTGCCCGCTTCCACGGTTTCTACGAATGCTTGCATCCGTTTCGAGACGGTAATGGGCGCACAGGCAGGCTGCTGAGCAACTTCATTCTACTTCATTTCGGTCTGCCTGAACTCATCATCCGGAAAGAAGACAGAGAAGAATATATTGGCGCCTTGAAACAGATAAGAAAAGAAAATACAGACGAATATCTCATCCGTTTTTTCTTGAAGGCTGCTACCTGGCAGATGAAGCGTGAGATCGAGCAGAAACACAAAGCCAACCGCACATTGTTTATCTTCTGACTGCCAAACATAAAAAACGAAGAATGATATACCCAAAGAATTTTGAAAAGAAGATAGGGTTTGACGAGATAAAAGACAAGCTGAGCGCTGCATGCCTCTCCACCTTAGGCAAGGGTCTGGTGGATCAGATGTCTTTCTCGGATGATCCCGAACAGATAAACGTATGGATGGAGGAGCTGCGCGAGATGCGACGGATTGGTGAGGAGGAAGATGACTTTCCCCTCACAAGTTTCTTTGATGTCCGTGACAGTCTGAAACGCGTGAGGCTACAGAACACGTGGATGGAAGAGAGCGACCTCTTTGACTTGCGCCGCTCGCTGAAGACCATAGACGATCTGGTGAAGTTTCTCTATCGCGGCGAGGAGTTGCCCGACCAGGACGACGGCAGCGATGTCGTGCTTAAGCGGTGGGACTATCCGGCGCTGCACGACCTTGCTGACGGCGTAGCGACCTTCCCCATCATCATCCAGCAGATCGACCAGATCCTTGACAAGTTCGGCCATATCCGCGACAACGCGTCGCCGGAATTGCTGACCATCCGCCGCGAGATGGCTCGTACGGCAGGCTCTGTGTCACGCATTCTCAACAGTATCCTCCACTCGGCACAGAGCGAGGGTATCGTGGACAAGGATGCCGCTCCGGCTATGCGCGACGGGCGTCTCGTCATTCCTGTGGCTCCGGGACTGAAACGAAAGATCTCGGGTATTGTTCACGACGAGAGCGCCACGGGCCGCACGGTTTATATTGAACCTACGGAAGTGGTGGAAGCCAACAACAAGATCCGTGAACTTGAAGGCGAGGAGCGTAAGGAGATTATCCGCATCCTGACGAAGATGGCGGAGCGCATCAGACCCCATGTTCGCGAGATGCTCGACTCCTATGAGTTCTTGGCTCAGATCGACTTCATCCAGGCTAAGGCGCGTGTGGCGCGGGCGATGGACGGCTTCGAGCCTGAGGTGAAAGCATCGCCTTATATCGACTTCATCCGTGCGCGCCATCCGCTGCTTGAGGAGCATCTTCAAAAAGAGCACGGGGGGAGCATCGTGCCGCTCGACATCATGCTGACTCCCGAAAAGCATATTCTCGTCATCTCGGGACCTAACGCCGGGGGCAAATCGGTGTGTCTCAAGACCACCGGCCTGCTGCAATACATGCTTCAGTGTGGGTTGAGCATTCCCGTGGATGCCCGCAGCCGATGCGGTGTGTTCACGGATATCATGATTGACATCGGCGACGAGCAGAGTCTTGAGAATGATCTGTCAACGTATTCGTCGCATCTCCTCAACATGAAGAATATGATGAGGCAGGCCTCTGCAAAGACTCTGATCCTCATTGATGAGTTTGGTACGGGAACAGAGCCGCAGATCGGTGGGGCCATCGCCGAGAGTGTGCTTGAGCAGTTCTGTAAGAAAGGGGCTTGGGCAGTGATCACCACTCATTATCAGAACCTCAAACATTTCGCCGACTCGCACGAGGGTGTCGTCAACGGTGCCATGCTCTACGACCGTCACGAGATGCGTCCGCTCTTCCAGCTGGCCATCGGGCGGCCGGGCAGTTCGTTTGCTATCGAGATAGCGCGCAAGATCGGACTGCCGGAGCAAGTCATCCGGCACGCCTCTGAGATCGTGGGCTCCGACTATATTCAGAGCGACAAATACCTCCAGGACATTGTCCGTGACAAACGTTACTGGGAACAGAAACGGCAGACGGTTCATCAGAAAGAGAAGGAGCTTCAGACCCGCATCGAACAGTATGAGAAAGGCATCACGGATGTGGACGCTGAACGCAAGGCGGTTCTCGCCAAAGCCAAGCAAGAGGCTGAGGATCTGCTGAAGGAGAGCAACAAGCGCATCGAGAATGCGATCCGGGAGATTCGCGAGCAGCAGGCTGCCAAGGAGGAGACGCGCAAGATCCGGGCAGAGCTCGATGCTTTCAAGCAGGAGGTGGAGGACGACGACTGGAAGGATGCTTCGAAGAACAAGCAGAAAGCCGGATACCTCTCCGACGACGATTTCAAGAAGAAGGTGGAGCAGATCAAGGCGCGCAAGCAGCGGCATGAGGACCGCAAGAAAAAGAAGAAGAACGATGAGGAAAAGGCCGCTGCTGTGCTGCGCGATGCCAAAGGCAAGGGACAGGCAGCTGCGGATCGTGCCATCGTCGTGGGCGACACTGTGCGTCTCAAGGGGTTGCGCTCGCAAGGCACGGTAGAGCAGTTGTCGGGCAAGACGGCAACGGTTCTTGTCGGCGACATGCGCACGAAGGTTCCCGTCTCTCGTTTAGAGCCGGTCAGTTTGGAGCAGCAGGCTGACGGTGCCCCGGCTGAGTCGAAGAGTAAGCTGGATGCCATCAAGGAGGGACTGCAGGCTTACCACGTGTCTCAAGTGACGCAGAGCACCATCGACGATCATCGTAAGACGTTCCATCCCGACCTTGACGTGCGTGGCATGCGTGGTGACGAGGCGCTTCAGGCAGTACGCTATTTCATCGATGATGCCGTGCTCATGGGGGTGCAGCGCGTCCGCATCCTTCATGGAAAGGGCAACGGTATCCTTCGACAGCTCATCCGACAGTATCTCGCAGCCGAGCCTACCGTGAGCCATTATCACGATGAGGATGTGCGCTTCGGTGGAGCCGGAATAACGGTCGTGGACTTCTGATTTATATCAATATGCTTGATTTTGGTCAAAAATAGTAGCTGTTTTCGTACACAATCTGATAAATTGTTTGTTGGTAAAGATAATCTTCCTACCTTTGCAGTGTCAAAAGGATAACAGAGGAAACCGAAAGGAATCCTCTCAGAGACACAAGTAAGAGAGCGGACAAGCGAACGTCCGTATGTTTAACTTAATTAGAAAGGATAACAGATTATGAAAAAGATTGTATTCACACTCGCAGCTCTGATGACAATGACCCTCGCTTTCGCTGAGGGCGAGAACAAGAACAATGCAGCCGTAGCTGCTGAGCAGGCTAAATATGATATGAATATCAATGTCAGCGCACTGGCTCGTACACTGCAGCTCGATGCCGATGCTATCGATGCAGTCAGCTACATCAGCAACGACCTGAAGAACGACATGAAGAAGGTCGGCGAGGCTCAGGGTGAGGAGCGCGACAGGCTCTACAAGAAGGCCATCCGCCACAACCTCTCCTATATGCACGCCGTGCTCGACCAGAATCAGTACCGCACCTACGTCACGCTGCTCAACACAACGCTGAACAACCGCGGACTGAACAAATAATATAGTTAGGAGTTAGAAGTTAGGAGTTAGGAGTTAAATCCTAACTCCTTTTTTAATTCCTAACTCCTAACTTCTAACTCCTAACTCCTAACTCCTAACTTCTAACTCCTAACTTCTAACTCCTAACTCCTAACTTCTTTAGCTCTCTTCCACCCACTTATCATCATATTTGACGAAGCCTTTCTCCTTGGCCCGTCCGAGGAGCCACAGCGCCTCTTTGTTGTCGCAGTTGTAGTGGTCGCGCAGTGCCTTCGTGAAGTCGGCACGCGGAAGGATATGGTCAGGTTGAAGGCTGAGAATGTTCTTTACCGCTTGGCGAAGATCCTCCTCATTGTAATGATGCTGACGATGATGAAAGCGGTTCAAGCCTACCAAAGCAAGGCAGATGATGACGACCGCAAGAATGACAATTGTGTTAGTTTCCATAGTCTCGGGTTTAATGGGTTTTAATAGGCCATAAAGTTAATAAAAACTTGGATAACCTCCAACAAAAAGCCCTCAATAACTATTAAACTTTAACTTTCTTAAACGAAAAACATTCTTCTTTCTTCAAACACTTAGCAGGTCACCAGGCAATTTTAGAGAAGCAAACAAGCAGCTTGCCTTTTGTCCGAGCTTTTAGGCCATACTCGTCGAAAGATAATCGAAATGGACGGGTATCGGAAAAGAAAAAGTGTTTCTTCTTGTTTAGTTCAATAAATAATATTAATTTTGCCAAAAATTCAGTTTCCCAAAAACGATTATTATCGCTTATAGATAAATTCTTGATAATCCGTAATTATTGAAAAGGATATATGAATGACTCGGAGAAAGAGACCGACTCTCTTTTGCTAAAGAAACTGCGCAGAGGTGACGAGCAAGCCTTTTGTCAGATATTTGATCAGTATCACAGATATTTGTATGTCTTGGCATCAAGATACTTAATGTCGGAGTCATACGCTGAAGACGCTGTGCAGTATACTTTTATGAAGCTATGGGAAGGACGTAAGTTCTTTGATTTCAGGAGCGGTATCAAGAACCTCCTTTTTACGATCCTGAAGAATTACGTGCTCAATGAGATCAGGCATCAGAACATGGTGATACAGAAAAACTATGAACTGGCTCAGGAGTCTGAGAAAGTTGAGGCGAATCTGTTTAGTAAAATAGCTGATGCTGATTTCAAGAAATATCTCTACCGCATTATTGACCAGCTGCCACCCCAAAAGAGACAGGTGTGTCTGCTGAAAATAGAAAAGGGAATGACCAACCAGGAAGTGGCTGAGTACATGAATATATCAGTGCCTACGGTAAAGTCACACTATACACAGGTTATAAAGCTTCTACGCGCTAAAATAGCTGACATTCCTATACTTTTGATGCTCATGTCTTCTGTTTATCATTGAGCGCAACTCATACTTTTAACGAGTTGTATTGTTTACTATATATTTAGGGAAAAAGATAGCTCTTCATAGGCATCAGAATAACTATAAATTCACTTACCAACGGGTCGATAATCAGAAAAAAACAAGGATGGAAAAGTCAATAATAGATAAAGTAATAGCCAATACCGCAACCACCAAAGAGGCGTCCGAGGTCGCAAGCTGGTTTGCAACCGATGAGGGGCAAGACTATCTGGCACACCGTTTCGACGACGACGCGGCCAAGCTTCAGGATGAGGAGGTAAACCTGTACAAGGCATCAGGCATCCACTCTGCACGGATGAAAAGCCGCCTCCAACATCAGATCAGACGCCGGTTCTTGAAGGCACGTGTCCAGCTGATAGCTGCCATTCTGCTCCCATTGGTAATCCTTAGCGGCATAACTTGGTTTGCGGGAAACCGGTTGGACCTGTTTGGTAAAACGGAATATGCCACCTTGAGAGTTCCCTTAGGAGAGAAAACAAATCTGATTCTTCAAGATGGCACGAGCGTTCAAATCAACTCCGGGTCAGCTATCACATATCCGAAGCACTTCGGTTTATTCAGCAGGAAGGTTTCATTCTCCGGAGAAGCTTACTTCTCAGTTTCCAAGGAGCCCTCCCGTCCATTTGTCATTAGTTTAGGCGATGTTGATATAAAGGTGACGGGGACAAAGTTTAACGTCAAGGCGTATTCTGATGAGCCGACGGTCATCGTTGCGCTTGAAGAAGGCAAAGTCTCGCTCATAGACAAAGGCAAGCACGTCTATCCTTTACAGCCACGTCAGAGCCTTATATATAATAAGGTGTCTGGGAGGTGCGTAATCAGTCGGATCGACGAGATGGAAGCCTTCACCGCATGGCGTTCAAACAGTTTGAATTTCAACAGGGTTCCTTTGGGAGAAATACTCAAGGTGATTGAAAGGCAGCATAACGTAGTGTTTACTGCAGAGGATCCGTCATGCCTGCGCTATAGGTTTACGATTTCCACAGGCAGCGCTCAGGTGAGTGAGATTCTTCGGGAGCTTGAGCGAGTCTCTGATATAAGGTTCAGACAGGTAGCCGGGAACAGATACAAGGTATATTCAAGACAGCCTGCCAGGTAGTTTGTTGTGCGAGAAAGCCCACAATCGTGGCAGGGCAAAGATAGCCTCATGACGGTAATAAACAAGTGTCTCCTTCATGCCTATTGAAGAAAGACACTTTTTTTTGTGTAGTAACTCATCCTTTTTCCTTTGTCAAGTGTGTATTATATGAACAATCTGGTAAATGCGTTTGCACTGCACCACTAAAAACAATATTCATACATGATGAACAGCAATCCTAATCAAAGAAAGCGGGTAGTCATCCACCTCTTAGTGATGTTTTTCCTGGGGGTGTCGTTGACAGCCTCCGCCCGGGAAGGCTCATCCGTGTCTCTTAATTTCAAGAACGCACGCGTGGAGACCGTACTCAAGTCTATCAGTAAGCAGGTCGGCATGGACTTCGTGTACAGTGAGCAAATCGTAAATGTGGACCGTAGGGTCAGCATCAAGGTAAGGAATGCCAGTTTGGATACTGCCTTACGGCAACTATTCAAAGGCACTCAGGTGGACTTTGAAGTTATCAATGGCAAAGTCTATTTAGAAGCCCGCAAGCGGGAGAGCGGCGAGATGCCGTCGCCTAAGCCGAAGTCAAAGCCAGTGCCTCAGACGATAAACGTGCGCGGCACAGTGCATGACAACAGCGGTGAGCCGATTATCGGGGCTACCGTACGCATGATAGGCGGTAGTACTGCTGCCATCACCGATATGGATGGCGCTTTCACCATCGATGTGCCAGCCGATGCGCAGCTTGAGGTGAGCTACATAGGCTTCACCACTCAGCGGCTGTCCGTGAAGGGGCGAAAGTCGATGGCTGTCACCCTGCTTGAGGACAAGAAACTGCTCGACGAGGTTGTTGTCGTGGGCTATGGCAGCATGAAGAAGAGCGATCTCACAGGAGCCGTGACCGTAGTGGGCGGTCAGGAGCTGGCCTCACGGCAGACCACCAATCTCTCGTTAGCGCTTCAGGGAGCAGCCTCCGGCGTCACGGTCACACGCACCGGCGGTGACCCGGAGACGGTAGGTTCCATACGCATACGTGGTATTACCACCATATCTAATGCCGATCCGTTGGTCATCGTTGACGGCGTGCCAGGCAAGCTCGATCTGGTTAACCCCGACGATGTGGAAAGTCTCACCGTACTCAAGGATGCGGCTTCGGCCAGCATCTATGGTGCCAGGGCCGCGGCAGGTGTCATTGTGATAACAACCAAACGCGCCAAATCGGGCGTTCTCGACATCAACTACAGTTATGAACGTACTTATGAAATACCTACCGAGTTGCCCGACTATGTAGGCGCACGCGACTACATGCTCATGGCCAACGAGCTGAAATACAACGATAACCCGTCGGCTGGATGGTGGCAGGCCTATACCGAGGACGTCGTTTCCAACTATGCGCGGCTCAACGAGCTCTACCCTGACGAGTACCCCAATCAGGACTGGAGCAAGGCTGCCACCAAGAGCCATTCTACCCAGCAGACCCACTCGGTGACGCTCATCGGCGGCAACAAGACCGTGCGCACACTGGCTTCCTTTCGTTACGACACCTCCGACGCGCTCTATGTCAACAAGAACTTCCGCCGCTACATGATACGCGTCAACAACGATGTTGACATCAACAAGTACCTCAGTGGTCACCTCGACGTAAACTTCAAACGCTCCAAGTCGGTGGCTCCTGTCGACGCGCCCTGGAACTCTCGGCGCACGCCGTCCATCTATGCCGTCAAATGGAGTGATGGGCGGTGGGGCGACGTCAAGGACGGCGGCAATGTGCTGCCAAGCCTCTACGACGGTGGCAGCCACACCTTTTGGTACAACCAGCTCAGCGGCAAGGCGGCCCTTGACATCAAGCCACTGACCGGGCTGAAGCTCTCAGCCGTCGTAGCTGCTAACTACTACTTCAACAAGTTCAAGACCATGGTCAAGGCTGTCTACTATACCAAGTATGCCTACCCCGACGACCCCAAGCCGATGTTCGGACATAACACGACGAGCCTGAGCGAGCAGCGCAACGACGGCTATGACCTGACCTACCAGCTCTTTGCCAACTATGACAAGCAGTGGGGACAGCACAGCCTATCGGCCATGGTGGGTTACGAGTCATACTACAACTTCTCAGAGACAGAAAGCGCCGGAAGCGATCATCTCGCGCTTACCTCTTTTCCCTACCTCGACCGGGGCAACAGCACCTATCTCAGTGTTGGTGGCAATGCAGACCAGAACGCCTACCGTTCCTTCTTCGGCAGACTGGCTTACAATTATGCGGGCCGCTATCTCGTGCAGGCCAACGTCAGGCGTGACGGCAGTTCACGCTTTGCGCCAGGCCACCGCTGGGGTACCTTCCCCTCGGCCTCGGTGGGCTACGTGATCAGTGAGGAGCCTTGGTTCAAGCGCCTCGGCTGCCACTGGTTAAGCCGACTAAAGCTGCGCGCTTCGTATGGAACGCTTGGCAATGAACAGATAGGCACAAACTTTCCCTATCAGGCTCTGCTCACCATAGGCGAGACGCTGCTTTACACCGCCAACGGCAAGCAGACACTCGGAACAGCGGCACAATACGACTATGCCGTACGCGACATTACCTGGGAGACGACCCATACCTGGGATGTGGGACTCGAGGCCGCGGCATTAGACAACAGGTTATGGTTCAATGCGGACATCTATCAGAAGAACACACGCAACATGCTTATGAACCTGACCATTCCACGGTATATCGGGTTCAGCAATCCAAAGGTCAACACCGGTACCATGCGTACACGCGGCTTCGACCTGGAGCTCGGCTGGCGCGACCACGCCGGAGCTGTAGGCTACTCGGTATCAGCCAACCTCTCCGACTTCATCTCTAAGATCACCTACCTCCGAGGTCAGGACATCAGCTCGAGTGCCGAGAAGGTAAACATCGAAGGCTCCGAGTTTCAGGAATGGTACGGCTACTTGAGCGACGGCCTCTTTCAGACCAAGGAGGAGCTGGCCGCCTCGCCGAAGACCAGTGACAATGTCCAGGTGGGCGACATCAAGTATAAGGACATCTCCGGCCCGGACGGAAAGCCGGACGGAAAGATCTCGCCCGAGTACGACCGCGTGCCTCTTGGCGGCTCGCTGCCACGCTACACGTTCGGACTTCATCTCACGCTCGACTACAAAGGCTTCGACCTCGCGGCCACGGTTCAAGGTGTGGCTAAGCAGAATGCACGTATATCGAGGGCTATGGTGGAGCCTCTTGCCGACAACTGGCTCAACGACCCCTCGATACTGGTGGGCAACTATTGGAGCGAGCTCAACACCGACCGTGAGAACGCCGATGTGCGCTATCCCCGGCTCTCAGCCAAGAGTGCGGACAACAACTACGCCATGTCCGACTACTGGCTCTTCAACGGCCGCTACCTGCGCATGAAGAACATTACCCTTGGCTACACGCTCAAGGCCGCGTGGCTCAAGGCCGCCAGTATCAGCAAGATACGGCTGTATGTGTCCGCCAACGATCTGTTTTGCCTCAACGGTTATCCCAAGGGCTGGGATCCCGAGACGGGAGGCGTGGGCTACCCCATCACTATGTCGCTCATGGTAGGCGCCTCCGTAGAATTCTAATTTATACTACTGCTATGATAATAAATATGAGACACTCTATATTAGGGGCAGGTGTTATTGTTGCCCTGCTTGGGTTGGCTTCGTGCCAAAACCTTGACCTTAACCCCTTGTCGCAGGGTTCCTCGGAGACGTGGAACTCCAACGAGGACGAGATCGTGATGAGCCTTAGAGACCTGTACCGCGACCGCTTCTGGCCCACCGACCAGGAGAGTTGGACCGACGACTACACCAACCGCGACGTGACAAGCACCATTATCAACGGCACACTCAGCGGTCAGACCTACGATGTTACGGACCTGTGGGACGCGCAGTACAAGATGGTGAGCCGTGCCAATACGGTCATCCTCAACGCGTACAAGGCCAAGGCCAACGGGTTGTCTGATGCGGCCGTGGCACGCTACGTCGCTGAGGCCCGGTTCCTCAGAGCCACGGCCTACAGCCGGCTCACGGAGAAGTTTGGGGACGTGCCGTATGTTGACAGCCTTCTCTCCATCGACAGCGCCTTTGCTTACGGCCGCACACCGCTGGCCGAGGTCAATCGCCACATCTACGACGACTTTGAGGCCGCGGCAGACCTGCTGCCCTCCACCTACAGTGACGAGCGACGGGCCACAAAGTGGGCAGCACTCGGCTTCGAAGCACGCCACGCGCTCTACATGGGCGATTATGCCCGTGCGGCGACGGCGGCTAAGAAAGTCATTGACGAGAGTCCGTACAAGTTGCACGACGACTATGCTGATCTCTTCCTGCCCAACCCGGCGAAGAGCAATACCGACGAGGTGATCTTCGCGCTGCCACGCTCCGAGGAGCTTTACGACAAGAGTTCGGCCACGGAGCCTTATGTCATACACACACGGCCCTATCTGCCGCGTATGCACGGAGGCTACGCACAGTATTGCCCGTCATGGGACCTGCTGGCCAGCTATCTTTGCACCGACGGACTGCCCATAGACCGGTCGCCGCTATTCAACCCCAAAAAGCCGTTCGACAACCGTGACCCGAGACTGGCGGCAACCATCGTGCCTTTCGGGTCCAACTTTCTCGGCATCGAGTACGACCCCTCACCGCTGAAGACGAAGGTGATGAACTATGCCACGGGGCGTGAAGTGGCCAATCAGGATACAAGGTACAACATGCAATATGCCTCCTATAATGGGCTGGCTCTGAAGAAGGGGGTTGATGAGACTTGGGCCGACGCGGGCTTCTTAGCCTCCAACGACAAGATATTGCTACGCCTTGCCGAGATGTATCTCATCTATGCCGAAGCTAAAATCGAATTGGGTGAGACCGACCAGAGCGTGCTCGACGCTATCAATACGGTACGTGCCCGCGCCTACCACTGCACCAAGGAGCAGGTGACACGCTATCCGGCTGTGACCACCACCAGCCAGACAGAGCTGCGGCGCATCGTGCGCATGGAACGGCGCATGGAACTGGCCTGGGAGGGACTCAGATACATGGATCTCGTGAGGTGGCACTTGGCCGAAAAGGCGCTCACACGCAAGAACTATGGCATGCGCTATCCCATGGACACGTCAGACTCCTACATGCAGAACTGGTTCTGGGCCGCCGCCCCCACCATCGACGAGGACGGACTACCAGACTTCTCCGCACTTGAGTCACAACAAAAGATACAGGCTCTCTCACAGCGCAGTTGGACCAACCGGCAGTATCTCTGGCCCATACCCACGACCGATCTGGAAATCAACCCCAAAATGCGGCCAAACAACCCTGGATATTGACATCTATTCATTAATAAACATGAAACACTTCTTTTATCATATACCGTTGCTTCTTTTGGCGGCATTCGGTCTGACAGCCTGTTCTAGCGATGATGACAGCGCTGCACCCCAGTGGCAGCTCGACGAGCAGATGAGCGACGACTTCGACAACTGGAACCCCGACAAGTGGGGGTCCGACATCTGGGTGACCTCAAAGATCTATGCCTTTGGGCAGGACAATGTGGCCGTGGAGGACGGGTGCCTCAAGCTGAAAGTAACCAATGGCGGATCTGATGGCAAGTCGTTCGCAGCCGGGCGTGTGAAGTCGAAATTTGAAATAGGAGGGAATACAGCCGTCGAGATACGTGCCCGGCTGCCCAAGCACGACGCTCACGTTAGTTCAGCCATCTGGATGAGCGATGCACCCGTGGCCTGGAAAAACCCGAACGCCGAGATAGACATCATGGAATCGATGCCCGACGACAACTGGCCCGACTGGAAATACAGTTCCGGCATGATTTACTGGTGGATGAAGGCCACCGGCGTGGCCATTCCTTCCTGGGTGAGCTTCCCGAAAAACCAGAACTGGATGCAACAGACGCTCGGGCTGACCTACGCCCGCACCGAAGCAGGTCTGAGCGAGGATTTCCACATCTACCGTCTGGAACGAAGCAACGGACACGTGAGGTTCTATTTTGACGGCGTGCTTTATTGGGACAAGGACTGGAAACGCTCGGTACCCGCACCGGCCAACTTCAAGTGGGCGGAGGACATGGCCCGCCCGCTACTGCTCTCAATAGAGAGCCACACAACGCCGGTGGCCGACCAGCTCCCCGCGGAATTCGACATCGACTATGTCCATGTTTATCGTCTTGTCAACCCCTAATATCCCTTGCACCGTGAAACGATTCCTGACATTAGCATGGTCACTCCTCACCCTGCTTCCCCTTGCGGCCTATGCGCAGGTGTGGGTTGAGGCCGAAGGCTTCAGCCACTACGGGGGATGGAAGATGGACGGCAGTGCCTTTACCAAGATTGGGTCGGCCTGCCTCAATGCCCATGGCATGGGTTGCCCGGTGGCTGACGCATGGACGGCAGTGGCCGCTGCCAGGCCCGGCACCTATCACGTCTATGTACGCACCTACAACTGGACGGCACCGTGGTACAAGGGGGCGGGTCCGGGGGCCTTTCAGCTCGTGGTCAACGGCAAGGCACTGCCTGCGCGCTTGGGCACCGTGGGCACCGACTGGCAGTGGCAGTATGCCGGGAAAGTGCGGTTGGAAAGAAGCAACCGCCTGGCCTTGCACGACCTGACGGGCTTCAACGGGCGGGTGGACGCTGTCTGCTTTATGCCTCGCCGCCAGCCCCCCGTTAACGCCACTGACAGCCTTTGTCGGATGCGCCGCCGGCTGCTTGGCGTGGAGCGCGACTGCTTGGCCGGACGCTACGACCTCGTCGTGGCCGGAGGCGGAGTGGCCGGGTGCGCCACGGCGCTCACCGCAGCCCGCTATGGGCTCAGGGTGGCGTTGGTCGACAACCTGCCTGAGCTCGGAGGCAACAACTATCTCGGCGTGGGCATGTGCGGCGTGATGTGCTACAATCTCTATCCACAATTGGGCAAGGCCGTGCGCGAGCTGAGCGGCATACCAGAGACCTATTTCCAGCAATACGGCATGGAGCGGGTGGGCAACGGCAACGGCTACCCCGTAGTGACCCTTGGCAGGGAGGAGCTCGCCAGCCTGCGGGAGAGAATCCTCAGGCAGGCCGGTGTCGACATCTTCCACAACTGCTACGTCTGTCAGGCCAGCCACAAGGACCGGCACATCACGGCCATCACGGCCACCGATCTGCTCACGCAGCGCCGATACCGGTTTGCCGCCGACTACTTTGCCGACTGTACCGGAGACGGCGACCTGGCTTTCCTGGCAGGAGCTAACTACCACTTTGGGCGGGAAGCGCGCTCGTTCGCCAACGAACCACGGGCTCCGCTGGCTGCTGACCGGGAGACCATGGGTGGCACGCTCGAATGGTACTCCAAGGAGATGAAGACAGACACAGCCTTCTTCTCTCCCGCACAACTGCCATGGGCCGTGCAGTGCAGCAAGGACTACCATTTTGAGCAAAAACAGTGGCAATGGACCTGGGAGACGGGATTCCACACCGACAACGCCACCGATGCCGAAGCCGTACGTGACAACATGCTGCGGGCCATCTACGGCAACTGGGCCTGGCTGAAGACCAACCTGCCTGCTTACCGGCACAGCGTTCTTGACCGTGTAGGCTACCGCCTGATGAAGCGCGAGTCGCGCCGGGTGATGGGCGAGTACGTGCTCAATGAGAACGACATTAGTCAGCAGGTGGCCTACCCCGACGCCTCGTTTACCACCACCTGGACAATGGACGTGCACCGGCCGCAGCCCGTCAATGAGGCACGCTATGGTCAGTGGGCATGGCAGGCCTACAGCCGCAACGACGACATAGCCACATGGATAAGACCCTACCACGTGCCTTACCGTGTGCTTGTGGCGCGCGACTTCGACAACCTCTTCATAGGCGGACGGTGCATGAGTGTGACTCACGTGGCCTTAGGCACGGTGAGAGTGCAGGCAACGTTGGGTATGGCCGGCGAGGTGACAGGAATGGCGGCAGCTGTTTGCGTCCGCCATGGCATCAGCCCCATCGATGTATATCGCCACTACTGGACAGAGCTCGCCGCTATGATGAAGAAGGGCGTGCCTGCTACTGTTCAACCGTTGACGCCGGGCAGCCGACGGCCGCACATTACGGGCAATAGCACGCTGAGGCTTCCCGCTGACACGACGAGCCTGCTGCGCAATCCTTGCATGGGGTGGGGCCTCTACGACGATGCTGACGGAGAAGTGGCCCAGGCACGTGACTATTGGCACAAGCAAGACAGCTTAGGTGCCACCCGCGCGGCCTCGTTCTTTTACCTGCGCTGGCGGTGGTCCGACATGGAACCGAGCGAGGGGCACTACGCCTGGCGCTATGACAACAACTACAAGCAACTCGTGGCCATGGCCCGCCGACGGGGACTGAAACTCGCCTTCCGCATCTACTTCAACAGCAAGGACAACAGCCGGCAGGCCACCCCGCAATACGTGCGGCAGGCCGGGGCGCAAGGACGAACGGTGGACGGACTGTGGTCGCCCTATATCGACGATCCCGTGTTTAGGGCTAAGTTCAAGAAGTTTGTCGAGGCCTTTGCCAAAGAATATGATTGCGACTCCGTCACCGACTTTGTCGACGGCGTGGGCGCGGGCTGGTGGGGAGAGTGCCACCATCTCAACCTGAAGGACCAGAGCCGTAAGGCCGAGACGTTGGAATGGTTCACGCAGACATACGGCAGTGCTTTCAGCCATGTGCCACTGGTCATGCCGCTATGCAGCGAGTTCGGCATCAGGCTCGAGACCGGGATAGCGCAGCGTAAGCACGGCTACGCCTTCAGGCGCGACGGCTTGGGCAGCCAATGGTTTCTCCCCTCTGAGAAAGCTCATGCCAACAGTCTCTACCCCAAAAGCCTGCTCATAGGAGAGCAATGCTACTGGAAAGGCGACGACAGCGAACGCTTCCCTTATGTGGACAAGAAGTATCATTTCACCCGCTGGCGGCAAGCGCTTGAGGCTGCCTGCCATGATGCCATCAACTGCCATTTCAATACGCTCGACCTGCGCGAGCCTGTGGAGGCTAAACGCTGGCTGACGGTAGCGCCCGACCTGGTGCAGGCCTTCATACGTCATGGCGGCTATCGGCTTTGGCCCTATGAGGCCTCGGTGCCCGCCAACATAGTCGGAGGCGATTCGGTGGCCGTAGCCTCCGCCTGGCGCAACATAGGTACCGGCATCTTGCCTAATGATAACCTGCGGTGGGGGAACAAGTACCGTGTGGCCTATGCACTCATCGACGACAAGGGACGCGTGGCGGCGAGATGGGTCGACAAGGACACCGACCCCGCAGATATGCTGCCCGGCAGGGAGGTCGAAAGCCGCATACGTGCCGCCACCGGGCAACTGCCTCCCGGACAATATATATGGGGTGTCGCCATCGTAGATACTCATGCCGGATGCAAACCTGCCATCAGGCTGGCCGCCAAGCGTGACAATATAGACGGTTGGACGCGCCTGACCGAAGTGAACGTGAGATAACCCACATAACCAATAACCATATAAACTAAAAGAATTATGAAGAAAACTATCTTTTTCCTCCTCGCGGTCTTATGCCTCTTAGGATCATGCCGCAATGGGGACATCGACGACTTGCAGGAGCGCACCGATTCGCTTGAGGTACGCGTTTCCGCTTTGGAAGACATGCAAAAGGACATGTGGCAGAACATCCAGGCCCTGCAGCAAATTATCAACGATGCTTCTTTCGACTATGTGACAGCCGTCACCCCTTTGGCTGACGGCAGTGGTTATCAGATAGCCTTCAAGAAGAACGCCGCTATTACCATAAAGAATGGCAAACAGGGAGAGAAGGGCGATGCCCCCGACCTGAGCGTGAAGAAGGACACCGACGGCGAATACTACTGGACACTCAATGGTGAGTTTCTCTTAGCAGCCGACGGCTCCAAGATGCCTGTCAGGGGTGAGAAGGGCGACACAGGACCAATGGGGCCGGCTGGTATCACGCTGGCCGACGGCTCGACAAGCTACATGCCGATGGTGCAAATCAACAAGCAAACCATGATGTGGGAAATATCCGTCGATGGAGGAAAAACATGGGCTTCCACTAACGTGAAAGCCAGTGGCGGCTCCATCTTTGCCGACAACGGTGTAGACAACACTCATAAAGGCTACATTACGCTCAAGCTCTCCGATGGCACCGCTATCAGTCTGCCCAAATACCAGGGTTATAAGATCGGCACCGACGAGAGCAACGAGCCGTACAAGCTTACTGAGAAAGAAACGACGATCGGCCTCACCACGCCCAAGTCGTTTGCTTCGGACGACTGTGTGGCTATCGTGGCGCAGCTCGTAACAGCCAATGGCCTGGAGGCAGCCCTCGGCACGCGTGCTGCCGCTTCGTCCACGGCCTAGAAGGTTGCCGTACAGATGCCGGCATTCGACGGGGCTGGCAAGATGAAGGAGGCACCCACCGTGAAGGTGACGCTGCCTGACGGCGTGACCGACGGCGAGAAAGCCCTTCTGCGCGTCACCTTCGTCGATGGTGACGGCAACGAGACTACTGTATCGAGGATCCTCACTTACACCAAGGAGACACCTCAGGGTGAACCTGTCAAGGTCGGATACTACTATTACTCCGACGGCTCCTACAGCGAGAGCCTCAACTCACAGAAGACCTGCATCGGCGTGGTGTTCTATGTGGGCGATGTGGCCAAGGACGATGAGTCGCTGCGCGCCAAACTCGGCAACACCGGAAAAGGCTACCACGGCCTGGTGGTGGCGCTTAAAGACCTGAGTTCCACTGTTTGGATGAGTAAGTATAAAGATGTGGGCGTGAGCATGGACCTGAACCTGATGAACGGCTATGCCAATACACAGAAGATGATAGCCTGGAACAACAACGATGCCAACATTGGCAACCAGATAGACATCGTGTTCAAGATCAATGCTTTTGCCACACAGTACCCCACACCTAAATCGAGCAGTGGTTGGTATCTGCCGTCGATTAAGGAACTTTCTACACTCTGCTCCGGCTATTCAGATAATGCACTGAAGAACGACTGGAAGGCGCGTGGCACAACCATGCGCGACCAAATACAAGGCAGGCTTGAGCCTCTTGGTGCTGCGGCCTCTGCCTTTGTTACCAGCGGTGGCACACGCTTCTATTGGTCATCCACTGGCGTAAAGGCTGCCTCGCACATGTCTGTAGGCTTTGCCGACGGTACGGTGCGTGATCTGGTGTCAAACGATGCAACCAATCCGCGCAGCGCACGCCTCATCTTAGCATTCTGACACGCAGCTTATAACTATCCGCAACCCCGTCGCATGACCAACGGCTTGCGGCGGGAAGCCAAAGCATTAACAACTATAATCAATCAAATCATGATGAAAACTAACAAACTACTCTTAGCGCTGTCACTGTTATTGAGCGCACTGCTGCCAGCCTCCGCGTCGGGAGGCATCGTTATCACGACACGTGATGGTCAGAAGCTGAAGCATAGTCTGGCAGACATTCGCAAGATAACCTTTGAACAGAATTCCTTGGTAGTCACCTCTGCGGCAGGCACTCCTCTTTGGGAACGTCAGAGCGTCAGCCAGATTGCTAACATCAAGTTCGAGGCCACAGCCTCAGCCATCAATCTGCCCACATCCACGGGCAGCAAGCCACTTGGCTGGCAGCTTAATGGCCGCACGCTACAGTTGAGAGGCTATGACCCTTCACGAGGCTTGCCTTTACAGATCTTCAGTGCCACCGGGCAACAGCTGCTGAACGTGCCTAAGCTCCGTTCAACGGCTATCACGCTGCCTGTTCTGCCACACGGTATATACATTATTAAAATAGGTAACAACAATAGAATAAAATTAACACTATGAAACAGCTAATCCTTTTTCTTATCGCCGGCCTCCTCACGGTCAGCATGGAAGCGACGGCGCAGACCGAGGCCACGAATCTGTTGGTAACGATGAAAGACGGCTCTGTCACGCAGTTTGACATCAACGACATAGACAGTCTCTCCTTCCGTACGACAGAGGTGGCAGAGGCTCCGAAGCCTGGCGACTATTATTACGGTGACGGTACGTGGTCGACGGCGTTGAATGTGAGCAAGACCTGCATCGGAGTAGTGTTTTATGTGGGCGACGTGGCCGCTGATGATGCCAAGCTTCAGACGAAGATAGGACCTACCAACAAAGGCAATCACGGACTTGTGGTAGCCTTGCGTGACGCATCGTCTACAGTATGGATGGCACCTTCGGGTAATGTGGGCGTTAGCACCGACCTCAACGTGATGAATGGATACACCAACACGCTTACTATGCGCAACTGGCAGGCCAACCACGCTGATACGCCAATAGCACTGCTAAGTGCCCTCGACGAATATGCCAGTGTCAATCAGGCACCGTCAACCTCAAGCGGATGGTATGTGCCATCGCTCAAGGAACTCTCCACACTTTGCTCCGGCTACACGACTGATGTACTCACCAACGACTACCGTGATCATGGCATTTCTATGCGCCAGCAGGTGGAGACATGCTTGAAGTCGCTCGGCGACAAGGCGGCTGATTTCGTGAGCTCGGGCAATGCCCGCATCTATTGGTCGTCAACGGTTCTGAAGGAGGCCTACCATATGGCTGTCGGATTTGACAATGGAACCATACGCGACGTGCCCTCCAACGACACAAATAATCCGCGCAGTCTGCGTGTTGTGTTGGCCTTTTGAAGGTCGTGCTCCTTTCTTGCGCCATGTCCGTAAAAATGGCACAGGAAAGGAGCACTTTTTCATATAATTGTATATGATTTGTCAGTAGCGCAGGATAGCGTCCCTGCACTCTTCCATCAGCCATTTCGGGGTGCTTGTTGCTCCACATATTCCTACAGTCTTCGCCCCTTGGAACCAGGAGTAGTCGATTTCCTCCTCCCGTTCGATGAGATGGCTGTTGGCGTTGACCTCCTTGCAGCGCGTGAAGAGGGCATGCCCGTTGCTGCTCTTGCGCCCGCTGACAAAGAGGATGACATCGTGATGAGCCGCAAACTCGGCAATGTGCGGCATGCGGTTGGCCACTTGCCGGCAGATGGTGTCGAAGCTCTTGAAAGCCGCGGAAGAAGAGATGTTGTTTTGGATATAGTCGACGATGCGCCGGTATTCGTCGAGGTTCTTCGTGGTCTGCGAATAGAGGTTGATGTCTTTGGAGAAGTCGAGTTTCTTCTTCACATCGTCGAGACTCTCTACGACGATTGCCTCGCCATGGGTCTGACCGACGAGTCCGAGCACCTCGGCATGTCCTTTCTTTCCGAAGATGACGGTCTGTGCCTCCGGGCTGTCGCTCCATTTACGCTTGATACGGCTCTGCAACGCAAGCACCACCGGACAGGTGGCATCAATGATTTCGATGTTGTTTTGCCGGGCTATCTCATAAGTCTGGGGAGGCTCGCCGTGGGCACGAAGCAGCACCTTGGCATTGTGGAGTGTGCGGAGCTGTTCATGGTCAATGGTGATGAGGCCTTGCTCATGCAGCCGCTCCACCTCCATGCCGTTGTGCACGATGTCGCCTAAGCAATAAAGCTTGTTGCCCTTAGCCAGCTCTTCCTCAGCCTTGCGGATGGCGGTGGTCACGCCGAAACAGAAGCCGCTGCCGTTATCGATTTCTATCTGTAAGTTCATTTCAAGATTACGTTGATCAGTACTTTCGCTTGGGTGGGGTCGTTCGTGATCATCAGCACTTTGGGTGCGGTGCGCGACTTCGCTACCAGGTCGCGGAAGGCCGTCACTTTGAGTTTTGCCGATTCTCCGGGTTCTATCTGCTGATTGTTGAGCGATACCTCCAATCCTGTTCCGATGATCTGCAAGGTACGGATGGATAAGGTCGACTTCCCAATATTCTTGATTTCGAGTTCGTCTTTCTTCTTTGTCTTTTTCTCAAACGACCCAATATTGATCCGTCCTTTCGAGAGTTGGAGGCGTGGCGCTGCCGCCAACTGTTCCTTCGTCAGCTTCCCGAAGCTTGGGATGAGGATGATGTTGATATCCAACTGCTTTTCCGGCGACACCTTGTCACCGGGGAAGTCGCCCACGTAGATATGTGTCTGTTTCAGTCCGAGATCCGTCATTTGCTTCGAGTCCACCTGCAAGGTGACGGTAGCCGAGCGGCCGGGAGCAAGCCGCGCCGGCTTCACCTCGCCTCTCAGGTAGGGCGGCAGGTGCATGAGCTGCGGCATCATTGTCTGGTCGCTGTTGTTAAGAATATGGAGTTGCTGGATAGGCATGTCGCCACGATTCACATCGTCGAAGAAGATCTCGTCCTTGTCTGTCAGGAGGTTGCCAAGGGTGTAAGGATATTCGCCCTTGAAGTTGCTCTTCTTCTCTACAACGACCCCTTTGAGGGTCAGCAGAAGCGGCTTGTCGGAGGCATTGCTGTATATACCCACCTCTTTCTGAAAATGTCCCAACTGCTTGGCATCGTAGACGGCGCTCACGGAGAATTTCTTCCCCGGAGCGATCGCGCCTTTCGGATAGGAGACCGTCGTGCAGCCGCACGAGGTCTTCACATCGCTGATGAGCAACGGCTTGTCGCCACTGTTCTTCATCTTAAACTCAGCCTTGACGGCATGCTTGTACACAACCTGCCCACAGTTGATCGTGTCGGAAGGCAGTGAGATGGCTTGCGCCTGCATAAGCATCGGCACGAAAGCCATCGCTAATAATATATATCTTCGCATTATTTCAATTTACTCATTCAGCAATAACCATTCCACAATAATCATTCCGCAATAATCATTCCGCAATAATCATTCTACAATAATCATTCATCAATAATCATTCCGCAATAATCATTCCACAATAATCATTCCGCAATAATCATTCCGCAATAATCATTCCGCAATAATCATTCCGCAATAATCATTCCGCAATAATCATTCCGCAATAATCATTCCACATTATTCATTCTACATTTTCCACACTAATCATTCCACATTAATCATTTCACATTAATTATTTTCCCTCCTTCTCTTCCACAGAATTCCGGTGAGTAGGCGCATTGCACGGTGGCGATACCGGAGGTGTAGTTGCCGCTGCGGTCTATGTAATATTCGGTCTCTACAACGTGGGTGCCTTTTGAGAGATGGTCGAAGAAATAGTTGGTCACATTGTCCTTCGTTTCCAAATAGCAGCCCCACTGATAGCCGCTCACTTGATCCACCGGTTCGAGGCAGGCCGCCCGCTTGTCCTCGACTTGTACAAAGTCGTAGTCTCGGTCAGCCGTGATTGTGATGCGCACTTTCACCTTGTCGCCCACCTTCAGCCCATCGCGCTTGTCATCCGTTTTCGTCTTAGCTTTGTCGACGACGAGCTCGCGCTTGACAGACAGTCCGGCGGCCGCACGCGCTACTTTTGAGGCTTGCTGCGTGAACTGAGCATAGACAGCGCCCCAGGACGTACCGTTGTTAGTCTTGTCGATCGTCAGCGAACGGGCGTGGCTTCCCTCCAAGGAGGTCTTGACGTAGCCCAATCCGGCCGTAGCCGTGGGGAGCGTGAGCGCCTTGCCGTCTAAGCTCATCGCGACGCCCTTACCGTTGACCGGCGAGTTTCCCAAACGCTCGCTTCCGCCGTCGAGCATGAAGGCATAGACCGCGTTCACGGTGTTGATCGATGTCGACCAGGCTGTCGTGCGCTTCTCGTGGAGCAGCCACTGCTGCATCTGGCGGATCGTCACCGTGTCCTGGGGCGCTAAGAGATGGAGCGCCTCGATAGCGAAAGTCTGAGACGGAATGCGGTAGTCGCACCAGCTGTATTGTGCACGGGGCGTATCAAAGTAGCGGCCGGCCTCATCGGTGTAGACAGAATACTGCCGGATGCTCTCCAGGTAGGTCTTAGCCCGGCTCATCTTGCCATATTGCGCGAGGATCACGGCGGTGCCGGCCTTGCCATAGATGGTCAGTACCGTTGTTGACTGATCGAGCAGGCTGACAAGATAATCCATGTCTGCCGAGCGGCCGCGTCCGGCCAGGGCCGAGGCGTAGAGCCAGTGGCATGCCGCCTCACTCGGAATAAGGTGCTTCTCACCTTTCTTGGCGCGTTTCTTCAGTTCGGCCACTTCCAAAGCCATCTGGCTGTCGAGGTAGCTGAAGCCTTTTCTGATGCAGTTGTCGAGATCAGCCTGTTTTCCAGCAATCTTATTGAGTCTGACGAGTGTCTCCACGACATCAACCGTCATGTACAGGCTCCCGCTCATTCCCGGCCACCAGGAGAAGGACCCGTCACTGTTCTGCAAGGCCAGGAGCTTCTGAATGAAGTTTTCGCGACGGTAGGCAAGCGTGTTGGCATCGAGGTAGTCGGCCAACAGTTGCTTGCGGTCGGTCTCATTCTCGGCATCCGTTACCCACGGCGTCTCATTGAGCAGCAGCGTCTTGAGCTCGCTGTCCTTGGCGAGGCTGCTTGTAAGCGAGGTCTCGTTGCCTTTCTCCTGCTTCCACAGGGCGACCGTCTTGGCGATATCGGGTGAAGAAGCAAGCACTTTCTGTCCGATGACATTGGCGTAGATGGCGGCTGCGAGAGAGGCCGCATCCTTATTGTAAGGGTTGGCGAGGGTCGGCATAGCCTGGAGCACGAGCCATGAAGGATTGGCGGTGTATTCAACCGTCAGCTTGCGGTTCCGGCTGTCGGCGGGAAAGAACTTCCCGACATCGAGCGTCTTCGTGCCCGGCTGATGCTGATAGAACGGCAGCGTCGAGGTGACATAAGCGCGGTCGGGGAGGAGCGGCAGCCAGTTCTGTTCGCCGTCGCTGAAGCCGTCGCCTTCCGCCGTGACGCGGGCGGCGAGCAGTGTCTTGTCGCCGGAGCGGCTCAGCAGTTCGGAGGCATCGACATCGAAGGACACAGCCGTTGACCCGTTGGCCACAAGCGAGAACGGAACCAACTGCTCTTGGATGACCTTGTCCGACTCAGGCTCTACGATCTGCAGGCGGACGGTGCCGCTCACAGCCTTGTCCGACGTGTTGAAGATGCGCGTCGAGAGCAGGCCCCTGTCGCCTTCGCGAAGGAAGCGCGGCATGTTAGGCTGTACCATGACGGTCTTGGAGGCTACGGCCTCGGCATTGACCACTCGGTAGTTCATCGCCTTATCGTGAGCCAGCCCGATGAACTTCCACGTCGTGACACTCTCGGGAAGGGTGAACGAGATGTTCACGTACCCGTCTTTATCCGTAGAGAGGGCGGGGTAGAAGAACGCCGTCTCAGCGAGGTTCTCACGAAGCTGAACCTCAGACTTGACTGAGGAAGAAGCGGCCTCGTCGGATGCTTCCAGAGTATCCATCACTCTGCCGACAACTACTTCTTCATCCAATTTCAACACTCCCTCGTTTGAAAGTGATTTCGACATCATCACCTCTGGAGCGGCGGCGCTCATGACTCTGTTTCTTACCATTTGGTAGCGATACAGATAGTTCCAATAGAACAGTGAGGCATCGAAACGGGTAAAGGACAAGGAGCTGCTGTTTAGACTCTTGACCGACTGGCTGCCTGAGAGCCACGAATTGCCTAAATGAAGCCCTTCCCAGGAAACGCTCGGCGTGAGGAAATAGAAACTGTTGTCCAGTTGCCAAACGTTGGCGCGCAGGGCATCGAGACTCTTGTCGTACATCGTCGCCATGAGCTGTGCCTGTGCCGGCTTGTCCTGCGGAGAGAGGATGCGAAGGGTCCAGGTCTCTTTCTGTCCCGGTGTGAGCTTGTCGCGGAACGTTTTCCACACCGTACGCAGTCGCGTGTCGGGCATGGGCCGGCCGATCTGTGCCTGATGGCTGTAAAGCTTTCCATCAACGACCCACGCCATGGTGACGGTGATGCCATCGCCCATCGGGGCATCGTAGGTGAGTGCACGGGTGAAGACATTGTTGTTGATGGTCTTCGTGCCGCTCTCTATCTCTTTCTCGCCAGAGAAGATTGAATAATAGAGCTGCGCCCCCCGGTCGGAGGCACCGGCCTGGATATAGACGGGTGAGCCGTCGTTGGGGAAACGGTTCGCGGAACAATAGAACCAATCGTGGGTCGTCGTGGCGGGTTGCTTGTCTTTCAAGGTGAAGACCACGATGTCCTGCTTCAGGGTGTCCTTGCCACAGAAGGCCTCGAGATGATGCTCGCCAGAGGCTAACTTTTCTTTCAACACGAGGGGGGTATTGGCTTTGCCGGTTTTCCAGGCACCTTTGTCGAAACGATACCTGACAGGGCAGTCTATTTCTTCGCCCAAGAGATTCTTATAGGAGAAGGTGATGGCTCGCAGACTGTCGCGCAGTGTCTTTGCCGGCAGGTCGCTCGTCAGCATGGCCGTTCGGTTGCTCAACGGCAAGGTTGTCTGACCCTCATGCGTCTCGCCACCCTTGTCGGTCACCTTGGCGTTCACGTCAAATTCATAATAAACCGAACCGTCGGTGCTGATGCCTTCGGGATAATTCATGGGCACGCGAAGCGTGAAGGCTCCCTCGTCGTCCGTCGTCACGGTGCCGGCCGCCACCTGCTCCCGGTTTTGACGACTCCACCAGAACCAGCGGAGGCCCTCAGAGCGGTTGACGGTATATTCGACCTTCGCGTGCTGTACGGGCACACCCGAATAGGTTGTTGCCACACCCCGCAGGCTGATGGTGTCGCCGGCCTGGTACGTATCTTTATATTTATCAAACGTCACTTGGAAGGTCGGACGCTTGTATTCTTCTACCTTGAAGGATGCACTTGTGCTGCGGTCATTGTCCGATGTGTTCACTGTGACGGAGAAGGTGCCTGTCAGCCCTTGCGTGGGAAGCGCGAAGTCAACGGATGCTGTTCCGAAGTCGTCGGTCGTCGCGTTCTTCTTCGTCACTTCCTTGTAGTTGGCATCGTAGAGCGTGAAGGTCAACGACGCGTTTTCCCGCACGTTGGAGCTGAGCGACTTCTTGTCGGCGTTCCACACCACCGCTGCCACGTGAACGTTCTGTCCCGGCCGGTAGATGGCACGGTCCGTATAGGCGGCGATGCGTTTGGGTTCGTCAACACCCTTCCAATAGGAATAATAGTCTTGAAGGATGGTCTCAGCATTGGCCTTGTCGTCAACTGTCCAGGCATAGATGAGTCTGGGGCTGTTCTGCTTGTAAGCGTAGACGGCCTCGCCGTTCCGGTCCGTCGTGAGGGTGTTCTTTACGCTCTTTCCTGAATCGAAGCGCGGGCCGGTAGTCAGCTCGATCGTGGCTCCCGGCAGCGGCGCGCCGGTCGTGGCATTGACAACCGCGAAACGGATCTTGTTGTCCGGCATTGCCTCATGGATGACAAAGACATTGCTCACGCGAAGCAGTTCGCGTGATGGCGCTATCCGCGAGTTGTCGGTCTTGGCTTCGACGAGATAGACACCCACGGGAAGGCCCTTGACCGACAGGCTGTCGGTGAGGGTCTCCCAAGGATCTTTGCCTGAATAGTCGGCTGAACAGGTCGCCACGGGCGTGCTGGCCGTCAGCTTCTTCAGTTGTGCATAATCCTTACTGACCGATGGATTGAGATGTGTGTTGCCACCGACGTTGACCTTATAGATATTGACCGTCAGTGTACCGATATTGCGGATAGCCCGAATATTGATCGTCAGATTCTTGTTGGGCAAGGCTATTCGTTGTAAGGCAAGGCTATAGGAGGGCTGCTCAAGGCTCTGGAGCGATTGTCGCAGACTGTTGGCGCGGCTCCATGAACCCCACTTGTCCAGAGCTTTGTTGATGAATGCCACTTTCTGCCCAGCCGTTGCGTGGATCATGGCGTCGAGGCGGAGGATGGCGAGCTCGCAGGCTACAGGCAGATCCTCATAGACCTTGAGCAGAGAATCGATCTCGCCGACATCCATCGGCAAGCCGTTGCCCTGTCGTTCCTGTAACGCGAGTGCATGGGCGTAGCAGGCTGCCGCACGGTTGCCCTGCTTGGTATAGAAATCTTTTAAGACATCGTAACGCCTTGTCTCCAAGCCGATAACGTGGAGCAGGTCGTTGTTGAAGAGGTCGTCATTGTTTCCCTTCAGCATCGCGGGTTCGTAGCCCTCGCACTTGTGTGAGGCGAGAAGCGCCGGATCAGCCATGGCCTTGTCGAACCACGTGTGAGCCTTGTCGGAGAGCTTCGAGGCATCAACGGTCGATACTGCCGCGTCGTCAGCTTCTTCTTCTTCGTCGTCGGCCTCAGAATTGTCTAATGTTGACTTGTTGCGCTGATACAACTTGCCGATGGCCGTGGCATAGACCGCCTTGACCGTGGGGTCGCTGAGGCGGTTGTAGGTCTGCTCCATGCGGTGCAGAGCCGGCTTGAGCGAGTCGGGAGAGATGGAGGCCAGCACGGCCCCTTCTTTCAGCTGCGCCTTGAGCAGTTGGCCGTAGGCCTTTTCTTTCGTGGCCTTGGCAGCGATCTGTTTGATGGCGCTGAGTTGTGTCTTCGGAAGATCATTCTTTGCTGCCTCATCCACTTTTTGCCACAGTTGCCGGTAGGTCTGGGCGGGAGTAATGAGTGAAATCATGGATATAAAAATAGTGAGTATGATTTTCATGGCTTATCTATTTTATGCAAAGGTAGGCAATAAACTTGAAACTGCCAACTTAAAGATATGAATAAAAAGCTATGAAACGTTTAATTTACTTACTTCGTCAACGCTGAAACGCCTGGTGTATGGGTTGCAGTGGCCGCCTCCAATGGCGGCCACCCGTGTCAGGGTAACCAATATGCCATTTGGAATACCTTCATGGTTGTTGGCCGCCATTGGAGGCGGCCACTGCAAGCGATATTATAGCTAAAATTCTTTACAAAAAGTAAAAAGTCAGGACAATGGAAATTCGTGAAAGAGCGTGTGAAAAAGGGATGTTGATGCCGAAAAGAGAGAAAATGATGGTTGTCGAATGGACCTTTCTATGGTTATGTCACTGACCTAACCGTTAAAGGTCAGTGACTTAACCGTTAAAGGTCACCGACCTAACCGTTAAAGGTCAGTGACCTAACAGTTAAAAGCCGGCTCCCTAACCGTGTTAGGTCGGCGATTTGAAAGGGTTGAGAAGACCCTGTAAAGGTTGTGATAGTGTAAAACTCTGATTGATAGTTGTTTATAAATTCGGCTCGAGAATCGCTTATTTTCGGCCAACTGCACCTTTGCTTGAAAAGAATCGATTCTCAGCGGGGGTTGCGCGGAAAAAATCTTGACGTGCACCCAATATTTTGTATAATGTTAACCGCCAAACTATTGCATATTTGAAACCATTTTCGTAACTTTGTCATCAACTAAAGGAATAAGAAAACGTCATGGATTTAGTAGAACGATTTATCAATTACACCAAGTTTGACACACAGTCGGCCGAGGACTCGACGACTGTTCCGAGTACCTCGAAACAGCTTGTTTTCGCCAAGTATCTCAAGGAAGAGCTTGAGCATGAAGGTCTTGAGGACGTGGAGATGGACGACATGGGTTATATCTATGCCACGCTCCCCGGCAACACGAAGAAGGATGCGCCGACGATCGGCTTCATCTCCCACTACGACACGGCGCTCGACGCCAGTGGCGCCAATATCAAGGCGCGTATCGTGAAGAACTACGACGGGGGCGACATCGAGCTCTCGCCGGGCATAGTCTCCTCTCCGAAGAAGTTTCCTGAGCTCTTGGCCCATAAGGGCGAGGACCTCATCGTCACCGACGGCACGACGCTCCTCGGTGCTGATGACAAGGCGGGGGTGGCAGAGATCGTGCAGGCGATGTGCTACCTCCGTGACCATCCCGAGATCAAGCACGGCGACATCCGCGTGGGCTTCAACCCCGACGAGGAAATCGGCATGGGTGCTCACCACTTCGATGTGGAGAAGTTCGGCTGTCAGTGGGCATACACCATGGACGGCGGTGACATCGGCGACCTGGAGTATGAGAACTTCAACGCTGCTGCGGCGAAAGTCACCATCAAAGGGGTCAGCGTGCACACGGGTTACGCCAAGAGCAAGATGATCAACGCCTCACGGCTGGCGTGCGAGTTCAACAATCATATCCCCGAGACGGACATCCCCGAGACGACAGAGGGCTATCAGGGCTTCTACCACTTGCTCTCCATCAACAGTCATTGTGAGGAGGCGAAACTCTCTTACATCATCCGCGACCACGACCGTAAGAAGTTTGAGCAGCGCAAGGACTTCATGGAGGCCATCGCCCGGGAGATGAACGAGAAATACGGGGAAGGCACGGTCTCGATAGAGATCAAGGACCAGTACTATAACATGAAGGAGAAGATCGATCCGAACATGTATGTCATCGACATCGTGCTCAAGGCGATGCAGGAGTGTGGTGTCAAACCGAAGGTCGAGCCTATCCGTGGCGGCACGGATGGTGCACAGCTCTCGTTCCGCGGTCTGCCCTGCCCGAACATCTTCGCCGGTGGTGTCAACTTCCACGGTCCTTACGAGTTTGTCTCTATCCAGGTCATGCAGAAAGCGGTCGATGTCATCGTGAAGATCTGCCAGATCACCGAGGGGTTTAACGAGTAATAAGAACCTCTGCATGCGTACCCTTGAACTCTTGGCGCCCGCCAAGAACCTCGAATGTGGCCTTGCCGCCATCAGCCATGGCGCCGATGCCGTGTATATCGGTGCCGACCATTTCGGTGCCCGCGCCGCTGCAGGCAACAGTGTGGAGGATATCCGGACGCTGTGCGACTATGCCCACCGCTTCGGCGCGAAGGTCTATGTCACCGTCAACACCATCCTCTATGAGGATGAGCTCGAGGCCACCCAGAATCTTATCACCCGTCTGGCAGAGATCGGTGTCGATGCGTTACTCGTGCAGGACATGGCGACCCTCGGCATGCGGCGCGTGGCGCTGCAGCAGGTAGGCCATGCCCCCGTGCTCCATGCCTCGACACAGATGGACAACCGCACGGCGGAGAAGGTCAGATGGCTCCGCAGCCTCGGTTTCACACGGGCCGTGCTGGCGCGCGAACTGTCGCTCGAGGAGATCAGGGCGATCCACGAGGCAGTGCCCGACGTGGAGCTCGAGGTCTTTGTCCACGGCGCCCTCTGCGTGAGTTATTCGGGGCAGTGCTATGCCTCGCAGCATCTCTTCGGCCGTTCTGCCAACCGGGGGGCGTGCGCGCAGGTGTGCCGCATGAAGTACGATCTCGTCGATGCCGACGGCAGGACGGTCGTCAGTGACCGTTACCTGTTGTCGATGAAAGATCTGAGTCAGATCGACGCCTTGGAGCAGCTCGCCGATGCCGGTGCCTCGTCGTTTAAGATTGAAGGACGTCTGAAGGATGCCGACTATGTGAAGAATGTCGTTGCGGCTTATTCGCAGCGCCTCGACCAGGTCATCCGCCGACGTAAGGATGACTATCGGCGGGCATCATGGGGGACGGTGGACTATCATTTCCAGCCCGACCTCAACAAGACGTTCAACCGGGGCTACACCCATTATTTCCTCAAAGGCCGCACGCACGACCTGCCGACAATGGTCACACCGAAAGCTTTGGGCGAGTTTGTGGGGACCGTGAAAGATGTGCGGCGCGACGCGCTGCGTGTCACGGGGACGGCAGCCTTTGCCAATGGCGATGGACTGTGTTTCCTCAAGGACAGGACGGCGGCCGCGGAGGACGAGCTCCTCGAGGGGTTCCGCGTCAATAGGGTAGAGGGCAACTGGCTCTATCCTTTCCACATGCCGCATGACCTCCGGCGTGGCATGTCGCTCTACCGTAACAACGACGTGGCGTTCGAGAAGACGCTTAGCGGTGACACGGCGCACCGCACGATACCCGTGACGATGACCTTCGGCACGACGGCGGACGGCTTCCGACTGACGCTGTCGATAGCGACGGGGACGGCGGAACGGTTGTCGTGGTCTGTCGACACGCTCTTTGCCCATCAGCCGGCAAACAGACCCCAGGAGGAGAATATCCGCAAACAACTCTCGAAGCTCGGAGGCACGGTCTTCGAGACTAAAGAGATCCTTATCGAGGACGATGCGCGGGGACTCTTCATCCCCTCGAGTGTGCTGGCTCAGTTGCGCCGCGACGCTGTCGACGCTTATCCGAAGGCGCTGCACGACAACAGTGTGGATCATGCGGCGACGGTCGATCAGCAGGCAGAGGACGCACCGGCAGCATACTGGACAGCGGAATATAAAAAGCATCCTTATTTATATAATGTGTCGAACCATGCAGCGCGTGCGTTCTATGCGCAGCATGGGCTCGCCGAGGTCGCTCCCGCCTTGGAGACGAAGGAGCCGAAGGAGAGCGTCGTCATGCAGTGCCGTTACTGCATCCGTTATGAGCTCGGGTTCTGTGTGCGGCGTGGCGGTAGGAAGCCGGAGTGGCACGAGCCGCTGCACCTGCGGTTGGGCGATGGCCGCGGCTTCCGCCTCGACTTCCGGTGCGACGAGTGCCAGATGAACCTCGTGGCGGAATGAGCCCACAAAAGGCTTATTCTTGTCCACGAAAGACACGAAGGGCACGAAAGTTTTTCCACACGGATTTTTGTCCACGAAAGGCACGAAAGTTTTCGTGACCTTCGTGTCTTTCGTGGACAAATCAAAGGCGCAGTCTCCGAGGCTCTGCGAGCGATACCCTCATGCTTTGTGTCCAGCTTCTTCGTGTTGCAGGTCTCTCTTCGACTTCGACTTGATCACGAGCCAGACGCCGGAGAAGATGAAGATGACGGCGATGCCTTGTGGAACGGTGAAGATGCTCAGTCCTGTGAGGACACTCACGATGACCGACACCACCGGCTGCACATAGTTGTACACACTCACCACCGTAGGACGCAGGATGCGCTGGCCCACCACGGCAAGGAGGTAACTGAGGAACGTGCCGAAGATCACGACATAGAACACCTCCGCCCACGTCTTCGCGGCGATGGCATCGACAGGCAGCAGCGCCACATGACTGCCCGAGAAGGGCAGGATGAAGACGCACGACCACGTGAACATCCATTTGTTCACTGTCACCACATTGTATCGCCGGATGAGCGGGTTATAGATCGTGAGGTACAGGGCGAACGACAGTTGGGCACCCATACACATCAGGTCGCCCCAGATATTACCGGTCTTGCCGCCGCTGTGTGCACTCGAGAGGATGAGGGAGACAGCTCCGACGCAGCCGATGAGCACGCCGCCGACCTTCATCCACGTCAATGGCTCGCGGAGGATAAAGAACGACAGGACCATGGCAAAGATAGGCATGGAGGTCGTCACGATGCTCGCGTTGACAGGTGACGTGTAGCTCAGACCGAAGGTGTAGAGACATTGGTTGAAGACCACGCCGAGCAGCGCCGCACCCGCCATAAAAAGGACATGACGCCACGGCATGCGCTCCTTGATGAACAACGAAGCTATCCAGAAAAGGAGGGCGGCACCCGTGACACGGAACGAGACGATTGTGATATTGTCGACACCATGAAGCATCGCATCCTTACCGATAGGAGCGAGAAGACCCCAGAAAATCTCAGCAGAGAGCAGGCTCAGGTGAGCTTGCAGCGGTTTATTGTTACCCATGAAGAAAAATATAAAGAAAAGTTTTATTATTTCCTAAAAAACGTTGCAAAGGTAACAATTTATTTGCCTTATCAAGTAGCTTATCACATTATTTTATTATTTTTGCCTTATTAAACCTTATAGGCTGATTGACTATGCAGAAATACGCAGACTATATCACACAGATAGAGATCGACGCTCTCTGGAGCGGCCGGAAGCATATCTTATGGAACCTCGACCGTCGTGTTAACATCCTCAGTGGCGTCAACGGCGTGGGTAAGTCGACGATCCTCAACAAAGTGGTGAAAGGTCTCTCCGCCGGTGGCGAATTTCCGTCCCATCTGCTAAAAGGGGTGCATCTGAAGGTCTGTCCGGCGGATGCCAACTGGCTGCGCTTCGACATCATCCGGTCCTTCGACCGCCCGCTCATCAACGCGGAGATGGTGTCGCAGCTCAACATGTCGCTCGCCACAGAGCTCGACTGGCAGCTCTACAAGCTCCAGCGCAAATATCTCGACTATCAGGTGAACATCGGCAACCGGATGATCGCCGTGCTGCAGCAAGGGGGATCCACGGCGGCTGAAGAGGCACAGAAACTCTCCGAGCCGAAGAAGAAGTTCCAGGATATCATGGACGCGCTCTTCGCCGACACGGGGAAGAAGATCGTGCGCACCGACAACGAGATCAGTTTCACGCAGATGGGTGAGACGCTCGTCCCCTACCAGCTCTCGAGTGGCGAGAAGCAGATCCTCGCCATCCTCCTCACGGTGCTCATCGAAGACAATAAACCGTATGTCCTCTTCATGGACGAGCCGGAGGTGAGCCTCCATGTCGAATGGCAGAAGAAACTCATCGACCTCATCCTCGAACTCAACCCTAACGTGCAGATCATCCTCACGACCCACTCGCCCGCCGTCATCATGAACGGATGGATGGACAAGGTCACGGAGGTGTCGGACATCACGGTGGGGGAAGTACGGAAGTCCTGAAGTCCAGCGAGCCTTCCGGACTTCACCCAAAAATATGTAACTATGAAACGGCTCAAGGATAACCTCACGTCCTCTTACCTCGAGGCAGCCAACTGCCTGAACCCGAAGAAGCAACGGAAGAAGATCGTGGCTTATGTAGAGAGCTACGACGACGTCTTCTTCTGGCGCACCATCCTCAGCCAGTTTGAGACGGACCGGTTCTATTTCGAGATCATGCTCCCCACGCGGGAGAACGCCCTCGAGCGCGGCAAGAAAGCTGCGCTCATGAGTGCCCTCCATGGCAAGACGGGACAGTGGCTCATCGCTTGTGTCGATGCCGACTACGACTACCTCATCCAGGGAGCCTCGGAGACCTCGCGCCAGATCCTCAGCAGTCCGTATGTCTTCCACACCTACGCCTACGCCATCGAGAACTTGCAGTGTTATGCGCCCTCGCTCCACGACGTCTGTGTGGCGGTGACACTCAACGACCATGTTATCTTCGACATGCAGCAGTATCTCGAGGCGTTCTCGCGCGCGATCTACCCGCTCTTTGTGTGGAACATCTGGTATTACCGCACGGGAAAGTACGGACAGTTCACGATGACCGACTTCCTGCGTGTCATCGAGACGGGCAACTTCTCCATGGGTGAGCCTGGCCGTGTCATCGCCCAGGTGCGCAACAAAGTGAACAAACGGTGCGAGCAGCTGCGGCGCCATAACCCAAGCGCCACGGAGAGCTATCGGCAGGTCGAGCAGAGCCTGCGGGAGCTCGGCGTGACACCGGAGACGACTTATCTCTATATCCAGGGGCACCACCTCTTCGACAAGGTCGTCGTGCCGATGATGAACCGCGTCTGCGACAAGCTTATCCGGCAGCGCCAGGCGGAGATTGCTCGGCAGAGCGTGCATGGCACGCAGCGCCGCAACGAACTGTCGTGTTACAACAACTCCATCGAGAATGTCATCCCGATGCTGAAGAAAAACACCGGCTTCTTCGCCTCGGAGCCGTACAGAAGGATAAAAGAGGACCTGACAAACGCCCTCTCTCTCAAGCCCTCTGGGCCCGTTCCCTTGATCTCTCCCCCAAGGAAAGATGGATGATAGGAGCTATAAAAGCTATAGGAGCTATAAGAGCCATAGGAGTTATAAAAGCTATAGGGGCTATAAAAGCTATAGGAGCTATAAAAGCTATTGATATAAAAGATATAAAAATGACAAAAAAAAGAACGAATCGTACAGTATCCTCGTTTTCTTTTGATTCACCTTCTCTGCTTCATCGTTTCTTGAAGCATATCACCCCCTCCCCTTTGGGGAGGGGATTAAGGGGAGGGGCTTTTGGGGTGAGTGGATTAAGGGGAGGGGCTTTAGTTGCCTTCTTCGCCGTTGCAGCCTCCGCCCAATCCTCCCCACTGTGGTTGCGCTACCCGGCTATCTCGCCCGATGGCACGACGGTGGCGTTCTCCTATAAAGGAGATATCTGGACCGTGCCCGTCCAGGGCGGACAGGCACGGCAGATAACGAGCAACCCCGCCTATGAGTCGAACCCCGTGTGGAGCCCCGACTCGCGTCAACTCGCCTTCGCCTCCTCCCGTGAAGGCAGCATGGATGTCTATGTCGTCGGGCGTGAGGGGGGCGTGCCGTGCCGCCTCACGACCGACAGTGGCAACGAGTATCCCATGGCGTGGAAGAACGACTCCACCGTCCTGCTCAGCGCCGCTATCATGCCCAAGGCCACGAGCATCCTCTTCCCCAGCAGCATCTTCCCGCAGGTCTACGAGGTCAGCACGCACGGCGGCCGCATGCACCTCTTCTCCGACATCACGATGCAGGACGCCAGTGTCGGCAAGGACGGCGCTATCCTCTACCATGACCAGAAAGGGTACGAGGACCCGTTCCGCAAACATCATCAGTCGCCCGTCTGCCGTGACATCTGGCTCTACAAGAACGGCACCTACACGAAGCTCACCGATTTCGCCGGGGAGGACCGCACACCGGTGTGGGGCGCCGATACTAACACCTATTATTATCTGAGTGAGGAGGACGGCACGTTCAATGTCTACCAGCGCCGGATCGGTGAGACGGCGAAGACGCAGCTCACCCATTACAAAGGCAACCCCGTGCGGTTCCTTACACGCGCTGCCGACGGCACGCTCTGCTATGGCTACGACGGTGAGATCTACACGCTGAAGGCGGGCAGTGAGCCCGTGAAGCTGCAGGTGTCGGTCGTTGCCGACGACGGCAGTGACAAGCTCCAGCGCCAGGTGCTGCGCAGTGGGGCGACGGAGTTCACCGTCTCGCCTTCGGGCAAGGAGATAGCGCTCATCGTCCACGGTGACATCTATGTCACGTCGGTCGACTACACCACGACGAAGCAGATCACCGACACGCCGGAGCAGGAGCGTAACGTCAGCTTCTCGCCCGACGGCCGCAGCCTCGTTTATGCCTCAGAGCGTGGCGGACTGTGGCAGATCTACCAGACCTCCCTCGTGAAGAAAGAGGAGAAACAGTTCACCTATGCCACGCAGCTCAAGGAGGAGCAGCTCGTCAAGTCGAACCTCGTCGACATGCAGCCGGCGTACAGTCCCGACGGCAAGAGCGTGGCGTATATCGAGGACCGTGGCACCCTGAAAGCCGTCGACGTGAAGACGAAAGCCGTGCGCCAGCTCATGGACGGTAAGTATCAGTACAGCTACTCCGACGGAGACCTCTGGTTCAAATGGAGTCCCGACAGCCGCTGGCTGCTGTCCAACTATATTGGCACGGGCGGGTGGAACAACAGTGACATCGCCCTCGTGCCCGCCGACGGGAGTCAGAAGATCACGAACCTGACGAACAGTGGTTACAACGACTCGAACGGTCAGTGGGCGCTCGGCGGCAAAGCGATGGTGTTCATGAGCGACCGTGCCGGCTACCGCAGTCATGGCAGCTGGGGGGCGGAGGACGATGCTTACATCATGTTCTTCGACCTCGATGCCTACGAGCGTTTCCGCATGAACAAAGAGGAGCGCGCGCTCTATGACGAGGCGCACAAGAAAGACGCTGCCGACACGGTGGCACAGAAGAAGAAAAGTCCCGCCATCAAGTTCCGCAAATGGAACACGAAGAAGAACAGGGCGGCAGAGAAAAAGGAAGATAAGTCCAAAGGTGTCAAGCCGTTGAAGTTTGACCTCGCCAACTGCCGCGACCGTGTCCTCCGTCTGACGGTCAACTCGTCACACCTCGCCGACGCGATCCTCTCGCCGGGGGGTGACACGCTCTATTACGAGGCACGCTTCGAGGGAGGCTACGACCTGTGGAAACACGACCTCGTGGAAGGCAAGACGGAGATCGTGATGAAGAGCGTGGGCTACGGCCTGGAGCCGGACAAGGACTTCAAGAACCTCTATGTCTACAACAACGGCATCCGGCAGATCAACCTCGCCAGTAAGGCGCAGAAGACCATCGGCTTCGAGGCCGACTTCAACTACCGTCCTTATGCGGAGCGTACGTATATCTTCAACCATGTCTGGCAGCAGGTGAAGGATAAGTTCTATGATCCGAAGCTGCATGGCGTCGACTGGGCAGGATACAAGAAGACCTATGCGAAGTTCCTGCCGTATATCAACAACAACTACGACTTCCGCGACATGCTCTCGGAGATGCTCGGCGAGCTCAATGGCTCTCATACCGGTGCCCGTTACTATCCTTATGGTCCGACCTTGTCTACGGCAGCCCTCGGCGTGTTCCTCGATAACGACTACCAGGGTGACGGTCTGAAGATCCAGGAGGTCATCAACCGCGGGCCGTTCTCCGTGCGTGACACGGGTGTGAAGAAGGGTGACATTATCGAGGCCATCGACGGACAGAAGATCGTGAAGGGGGCTGACTTTACGTCGCTCCTCGACGGTAAGGCGGGTAAGCGCGTGCATGTCAGCCTCTACGACCCGGCGAAGAAGAAACACTTCGATGTCGTCATCCGTGCCATCAGCCGGTCGGCACAATCGGAGCTGCTCTACCGCCGTTGGGTGGATCGCAATCGCCGCATGGTCGACTCCCTGTCGCACGGCACCATCGGCTATGTCCATGTCAAAGCCATGGACAGTGAGAGTTTCCGTACGGTGTTCAGTGAGCTCCTCTCCGACTCGATGCGCATGAAGAAAGCAGTCATCGTCGATGAGCGACACAACGGTGGCGGATGGCTCCACGACGACCTCTGTACCCTGCTCTCGGGCAAGCAGTATGCGAAGTTCATCGCCCATGGCAAATATATCGGTTACGACCCGTGGAACAAATGGGTGAAGCCGTCGTGTGTGATGATCTGTGAGGATGACTACAGCAACGGCCATGGTTTCCCGGCTATCTATAAGACGCTCGGAATCGGCAAGCTCGTCGGTGCGCCTGTCGCCGGCACGATGACGGCGGTATGGTGGGAGACGATGATGAACGGTATGGTCTTCGGTATCCCGCAGGTCGGCAACGAGGGTATGGACGGTAAGTTCTTCGAGAATAAGCAGCTCGATCCCGACATCGTCGTGTACAACTCCCCGGAGGATTACGAGAAAGGCGATGACGAGCAGCTAAGGGCTGCCGTGCGTAGTTTCCAGTAGGCACCCAGTAGGCTTCCAGTAGGTTTCCAGTAAGCTTCCAGCCGGCTGGAAGCAGGTGTTCTCTCCTTTGTTAGCACGCTCCGCTCGTTCCCGTTCCGTTCAGTGTGACACCGTTTACGGTGTCAAAAAATAAAAGGGACAGCCCATCAGGGCTGTCCCTTTTAATATATAAAAACCTTGATTAATCCTGGAAGTACACCCGCTTCACCCGGTTGCTGATCCCCGTCAGCACCTCGTACGGGATCGTGTCGAGGGCATCAGAGAGCACCGTGACCGGCAGGTCGTCGCCGAAGATCTCCACGCTGTCACCCTCCTTGCAGGGGATGCCCGTGACATCGATCATCGCCACATCCATGCAGATGTTACCGACATATTCAGCCTTCTTGCCGTTGACGAGGCAGTAGCAGTGACGGTTGCCGAGATGACGGTTCAGACCGTCGGCGTAGCCGATAGGGATGGCGGCGATGACACTGTCGTGGTCGATCTTACCCTTCCGGCTGTAGCCCACGGTGTCGCCCGCCGGCACGTTACGCAGCTGCAGGATCGTCGTCTTCAGTGTTGACACATTATGGATGATGTGGTTGTTACGACTGTCGATGCCATAGAGTCCGAGGCCGAGACGGCACATGTCGAGTTGCCGTTCGGGGAAGTGCTCGATGCCCGCCGAGTTGTCGATATGCCGCAGGATCTTATGGTCGAAGGCAGCCTGCAGCTCCTTACTGCCCTTGTCGAAGAGGGCGAACTGATGGGCTGAGAAGTCGTCAAACTTATCATCATCGGAGCCCACGAAGTGAGAGAACACCGAGCGCGGGATGACGGCGTTCTGGTGTTTCAGCTTGTCGATGAGCTTCTCCATGTCTTTCTCCGGGTCGAAGCCGAGGCGGTGCATGCCGGTGTCGAGCTTGATATGTACGGGCCATCCTGTGATCCCCTCTTTCTCTGCCGCCTTGACGAGGGCGTCGAGGAGCCGGAACGAGTAGACCTCCGGCTCGAGGTCATAGTCGAACATCGTCTTGAAGGCTGACATCTCCGGGTTCATGATCATAATGTTCGAGGTGATGCCGTTGCGGCGCAGCGTGGCCCCCTCGTCGGCGACAGCCACGGCGAGGTAGTCGACGCGGTGATCCTGTAAGGTCTTGGCGATCTCCACGCTCCCCGCTCCGTAGGCGTCGGCTTTGATCATGCACACGAGCTTCGTCTCGGGTTTCATGAACGAACGGTAGTGGTTGAGGTTCGCCACCACGGCGTTGAGGTTGACCTCGAGCACCGTCTCGTGCACCTTCTCCACGAGCTGGTCGGTGATCTGGTCGAAGCCGAACTGGCGGGCGCCTTTGATGAGGATGACCTCGTCGCGCAGCGTGCGGAAGACCGTAGAGTCGAGGAACGAACTGACACTGTTGAAGAAGAACTTCTCCTCGATGTCGATGAGGTTGGCGTTGGCGGAGATGACGGGTCCGATGCCGATAAACTTCTCCACGCCGCGCTCCTTGGCGAGCCGGCTCACCTCCTGATAGAGGTCTGCGGGTGCCAGGCCGCTCTGCTGGATATCGCTGAGGATGAGTGTGCGGTGCCGTCCTTTGTGGTCAGGCCGGCGGTTCATGAAGTCCAAAGCTATGTCAAGCGAGTTGATGTCCGAGTTATACGAGTCGTTGATGAGCGTGCAGCCGTGGCGTCCTTCCTTGACCTCGAGGCGCATGGCGACAGGCTCGAGCCTGCCCATCCGCTCACTGAGCTTGTCGGCGTCGACACCGAGTCGCAGGGCGACGAGCGCCGTGACGATGGCGTCCTCGATACTCGCGTCGTCGATGAACGGGATGGAGAACTGGCCGACAACGTTCTTCGACACATTGTTATATATATATGCGATCGTAGTCGTCGTCTCACCTTTCGTCACCTTGTCGATGTACATCGGGGCTTTCTTGTCCTTGACCGACCAGTAGAGTTTCTCACCTTTATAGTCGGAGTTTTCTACTACGCCTTTCACCGTGTCGTCATCGGCGTTGTAGACGATCGTTGGGGCATCGTGGAAAAGGATGAGCTTTTCCTTGCATTTCTCCTCCATCGACGCGAAGTTCTCCTGGTGGGCAGCACCAAGGTTCGTGAGCACGGCGATCGTCGGCTGGATGATGTCGCGCAGGGCGAGCATCTCGCCGGGCTCACTGATGCCTGCCTCGAAGATGCCGACCTGAGTGTCGTCGTCCATGAGCCATACCGACAGGGGCACGCCGATCTGCGAGTTGTAGGAACGGGGCGAGCGCGTGACGAAGCAGTCGGGAGAAAGCACCTGGTACAGCCACTCCTTGACCACGGTCTTGCCGTTGGAGCCCGTGATGCCGACGATGGGGATGTTGAACTCGTCGCGGTGGCGCTCGGCGAGGCGCTGCAGCGCTTCTAAGGTGTTCGTCACCTTGAGGAAGTTAGCCTCGGGGTAGCGCTTATCGTAGTCGTCGGGAACAGTCGTCACCACAAAGTTGTGAACGCCACGGTCGTAGAGACTGGTGATGAACTTGTGGCCATCGTTGCGCTCCGACTTGATGGCGAAGAACAACGTCTCCTCTGGGAAACACAGAGAACGGCTGTCGGTAAGCAGGAAGCCGATGTTGGCATCCGCTGTACCATATCGGCGGGCACCGATGAGGGTGGTGATTTTCTCAATGGTATAAGTCATTGGTAATGCTTTTTGAATCTGATTGCAAAGTTAATAAAAAAGTCAATACGCAAGCAATGAAATAAAGAAAAAATAGTACTGCCCAAGCGTGAAGCAGACGTATTGAGGTGGTGCTATGTCCTATTTGGCATTTGCCTTGTTTGAAAACTCATTCTCTTAGCAGAGTTTTACTAAGGTTGCACAAAGGTTTTTAACATAAGGAAGGAGTAAGAAACTACCTCATTGAGAATGACTAATTTTGCAAAGCAGATAGAGAACGTAACACGATTTTTAGAAGGCGGCAAGCGAAATGTGTCGGAATATAATTGATCTATAAGATGAGTACAGTCAGTGTAGTGAAAGTATCAACTCGCAAGCAGATGAACGCGTTCATCCGCTCCGGCCTTCGCCTTGATCGACCGCATCAACAACTATCCATTTGACCGGAACCGTCCGCTTCTCATCACGATCTGCGTCGTCACGGTTATCTGCATCGGTTCCTATCTTCTTCACGGTATCCGTTTTGACGCCAACCTCGACAACCTCGGCTACAAGTCGGCAGAGGTCTCGGGCTCGTCAGCCTTGCTCCGTGAGAAGACTGTGGGCTACACGCCTACAGACCGCATCTTTGTTCCTCTCGGCACACCTTGGGTCGGGCGAGCCGTTACAGGCTCCGTTCCATGCGCTCGGCCTCGACTATCGTTATGAGATCTGCCGTCTGTCAGACCACAAGCTCTGCCTACGTGCCGAGACTACCCAGCTCTTCATTGATGCTAACGGTGAGTTGCTGCCTTATGCGCCTGATTATTATGTGGAATGGAAGAAACGGTTCGCAGTTGCTTGTCCTAAGTGGGGGGTACCAATATCGTGAATCTATTAAAGATTTTTTATTTCCAACCCCCGCTGAGAATCGTTTTTTTTCGGACAAAGAGGTTGTTGTGTGAAAAGAACGCATTCTTGGGGTGAGTTGGTAAATATCTATCAATTAGACAGTTATAATTTTTTCGCCTTTTGGCGGTTTACCTTTCACGATCAGGTCTCCGACCTGACTATAGTTGTGTACCCTACCTGACTACAGTCAGGTACCATACCTTCGGCGGTTGGGTAGGCTTCATTCAACTTAAAGGCCGGTGACATAACCGTAGGAACGTCGGGTTCCCAACCTTTTTTCTTATCCGGCATGCTCCTTTTTGGCCTCTTGACCCACTCTTTTGCCTTCTGTTTCGTGCTGTTCTCATTGTCCTGACTTTTTACTTTTCGTAAAGTTTTTTCATAAGAAACAGAGTTGCCGTGCTATTTTCCAATGGCTGCTGCATGGCAGAATTTGAAGGTGTGGTTATTGCTCTACACCATGGTAATGGTCATCAAGCGGTGCCCAAATATTCAAGAAAGGACAACATGTTTTCATAGAAAAAGAAATTTCGAGGCACTAATAAGGCACTTTTACAAAAGGAATTATTAATTTTGCATTTGCTTGTTGAATGTTCTTTCTTCAGATTCAATCGAAGGGTTAAATAAGTAACAAACAATAGATTATGAATATCTTTAAGAAAATAAGTCATTGGTATCTCTCCCGTAGCGCGCTCCCTTACTGGTGTGTGCTGTTTGTAGATCTTGTGATCTGTTATCTCTCCGGAATCCTCGTGTTCTGGTTCTATTACCGGGGAGCAGTGACGTTGGGTAATATCATACCTTTGTCCAGGACAATAGGCATCTATCTGCTGTTCAACCTCATAGGCTATCGTCTTTTCCATACCTACAGTGGCATTGTGCGTTATTCGTCCATTGAGGATCTGAGGCATATCGTATGCGCACAGGCAGTAAGTTTGTTTTTTGCCTTGTGTTTCCATTATCTCGTTATTTTTAAGCATCTTCCTTTTCTTCCGCTTGTCGGTCGCCAGATCCTGCTGATGTATATTTTCTCTACGGTGTCGATGTGGGCATGGCGCCTTGTTGTCAAGGAAGTGTTTGATGTGCTTATTGCGAAAAATGACAATCGTCCGGTCCTTATCTATGGTGTCCATGCCGGTGCCGCGGCATTGGCCCGTTCCATCAGGAGCGGCGGAAACCGTCGTTTTCGGCTTGTGGGTTTTATATCGCCGGATCCTAAGATTGAGCATAAGTTTGTGATGGGCAAACGTGTTTATGGCAAGAAAGACGATTTAGAAAAAATCTTACGTGATAAGCATATAGAGGCGATACTGGTTTCTCCTATTGCCATGCGTTACTTCCGTAACGATACTGATCTGCAAAATTATCTCCTTAACTTAGGCATCCATATCTTCGTGATGCGAAACATGGAGGAGTGGCATGAAGGTCAGGAGATCACCTCTGATTCGCTCAAGGATGTGGACGTTGCTGATCTGTTGCCACGTGATGAAATTCATGTCGATATGGAAGCTATCGGCCGGATGCTCCGCGACCGGACGATCCTCATTACGGGTGCCGCAGGCAGTATAGGCTCGGAGATGGTCAGGCAGATAGCCAAATATAAACCGGCTATGATGATTCTCGTCGATCAGGCTGAGACACCCCAGCATGATATCATGTTGATGATGAAGCGCATGTTTCCGGATATCAAGAATAAGGTTGTCGTTGCCAGTATTTGTCAGAAGGCCCTTATGGAGCGTATTTTTGCCCACTGGCATCCCGACTATGTCTTTCATGCCGCAGCCTACAAGCATGTGCCGATGATGGAGACGGAACCGGCAGAGGCTATATTGAATAATGTGAGAGGCACCAAGTATATAGCTGATCTTAGCGTTAAATACGGTGTGAAGAAGTTTGTGATGATCTCCACCGACAAGGCTGTGAACCCCACGAACGTCATGGGCTGCTCGAAGCGCCTCTGCGAGATCTACACGCAGAGCCTGAACAGTGCACAGACTACGACAGAGTTTGTGACGACGCGCTTTGGTAATGTCTTAGGCAGCAACGGATCCGTGATTCCTATCTTTGAGAAGCAGATACGCAATGGAGGGCCTGTAACAGTCACCGACCCTCATGTGACGCGGTTCTTTATGCTGATCCCGGAGGCCTGCGAGCTTGTTCTTGAGGCCGGCACGCATGGACGGGGCGGTCAGATCTTCGTTTTCGACATGGGACAGTCGGTACGTATCGCTGATCTCGCCGAGCGTATGATCAAGCTTTCCGGGGCAAAGAACGTGCACATTGTCTATACCGGCCTGCGCCCCGGCGAGAAGCTCTATGAAGAGGTGCTGGCCGACCAGGAGAGCACGGAGCCTACCTTTAACAAGAAAATTCGTATTGCCAAGGTAAGGCAATACGAATTCAAGGATGTCTCCGACGCTATCGATCAGCTTATCGCAACGGCCAATACCTATGATTCGAAGGCCGTCATAGCTCAGATGAAAGCCTTGGTGCCGGAGTATAAACCGGCAAACACAACTTGGTAGGTAGGATCATAATTGGAAATCTTTACTCCTTATTCCAGCGTGAACTTCACCGTCTGCACGTCACGGCTGTTGGGACCCACCATGACCTCAAACTCGCCGGGCTCGCAGACGAGCTGCAAGTTGCTGTTGTAGAACTTCAGCTTGTCGGCGGTGATGGTAAAGGTCACGGTCTTGGTTTCTCCCTTGGCCAGATGGATGCGTCTGAAGTCTTTCAGCTCCTCCACGGGACGGGAGATGCTGGCCACGAGGTCACGGATATAGAGCTGAACAATCTCGTCGCCGTCGCATGAGCCTGTATTGGTGACATCCACCGACACCTTCACGGCACCGTCGGCCGTCATCGTCGTACGGTCGATACGCGGCTCACCGTAGCTGAACGTTGTGTAGGACAGTCCGTAACCGAAGGGATAGAGCGGCTCGTTGTCGATGTCGAGGTAGTTGCTCTTGAACTTGGTGAACCACTTGCCTTTCTCCAAGGGCCGTCCGGTGTTGAGATGGTTGTAGTAGAGCGGAATCTGGCCCACGCTCTTAGGCATGGTGAAAGAGAGCTTGCCACTGGGTGCCTTGTCGCCGAAGAGCACGTCGCAGATAGCGTCGCCGGCCTCAGATCCGCCAAACCAGACGTTGAGGATGGTCGGGAAGCGGCTGCTCTCCCAGGTCATCACTGTGGGACGGCCTGAGAAGTTGACCAGCACGATGGGCTTGCCTGTCTTGCCCAATGCTTCGAGCAAGCGTCGCTGCGCGTCGGGAAGCGAGAGGTCGCTGCGGCTGCTGCACTCGCCGCTCATCTCTGAGGTCTCGCCCACGGCAGCCACGATGACATCCGACTGGCGTGCCACGCTGAGAGCCTCGTCGAGCATCTCCTGTGCGGAGCGGCTGTCGCGGATGGCCCGGCCAAACATGGAGCCGTTGGCCTCTATCTGCTCGTTGTCCATGATGTTGCTGCCCTTGGCGCAGACCACCTCGGCCTTGTTGCCCACAGCCTCTTTCATAGCCTGGAAGAGCGACTTGTATCTGTCAAAGTTGGCGGCCACACTCCACGTACCCGGCATGTTGGCATTGGTATTGGCCAACGGACCGATGAGGGCGATGCGCCCCTTCTTCTGCAAGGGCAGAAGATGCCCCTCATTCTTGAGCAGCACAAACGTCTCGGCGGCCAGGCTGCGGGCCGTGGCACGATGCTCGGGCGTATAGATCTCCTTCTTCGCACGCTTGCTGTCGAGATAGCGGTAAGGATCGTCGAAGAGACCCAGTTTGTATTTGGCCTCCAGGATGCGGCGACAAGCCTTGTCAATCTGCTGCACCGTGACTTTTCCCTCACGGAGTGACTTTTCCAAGGTACCGATATAGCCGTCGGCGACCATGTCCATGTCGGTTCCCGCATTCAGAGCCAGGGCTGAGACCTGTTGCAGGTCACCTAATCCGTGGTTGGTCATCTCCATGATAGCTGTATAGTCGGTGACGACGAAACCGTCGAATCCCCACTGATGACGCAACACATCGTCGAGCAGCCATTTGTTGCCCGTGGCCGGAACACCATCCACCACGTTGAACGAGGTCATCACACTGCCAGCCCCCGCATCTACGGCCGCTTTGTAGGGCGGGAAATAGTCGTTGAACATCCTCAGACGACTCATGTCCACCGTGTTGTAGTCGCGTCCTGCCTCAGGAGCACCGTAGAGCGCGAAGTGTTTCACGCAGGCCATGATGGTGTTGTTGGCTTTCAGATTGTCGCCCTGATAGCCGTGCACCATAGCCTCAGCGATGCGTGCACCGAGATAGGGATCCTCCCCACTACCTTCAGCCATACGTCCCCATCGGGGCTCGTGACTGATGTCGACCATCGGGCTGAAGGTCCAGCAGATGCCGTCGGCACTGCTCTCCTGAGCGGCTACGCTGGCCGAACGGCGGATGCCCTCCATGTCCCAACTGCACGACAGGGCGAGGGGAATGGGGAAGACGGTCTCGTAGCCGTGGATGACATCCATGCCGAAGATCAGAGGGATTTTGAGTCGGCTCTTCTCCACCGCGATCTTCTGCACCTCACGAATCTTGTCGACGCCCTTTAGGTTGAAGAGGCCGCCCACCTCGCCACGGATAATTTTTCCGGCCACATCGCTGCTCTTCGCCTCGCCCGTCACGATCTCGCCCGTCACGGGAAGGTTGAGCTGCCCTATCTTCTCCCTAAGGGTCATCTTGCTCATCAGATTGTCGATGAACGCATTCATCCTGGCATCCTGAGCATGAACGGCAGCCGACAGGAAGAGTGCCACCGCTGCCAATAGAATTTTCTTTTTCCTCATAGTTTTTGGTTCGTATTATGATAATGTTCAACAGACTGAACGAAATAGTGCAAGGGAAAATTATTCATTATGCCTAAACATTTAACATTATTCCCTATCCATTAAACACTTCACATTATACATTCAACATTATACATTCAACATTATACATTCAACATTATACATTCAACATTATACATTCAACATTTAACATTTAACATTATTATTCCATTCCCAACTTCTTCAGTCCCTGCTGCACTTCGGGGCAGCTCATGAAGAGCCTCCATAGCAGACCCGACCGGTAGTTTTCTATCATTGGAGCGATGGTGAGCTGGTCGATGGCAAGATAGCGTGGAACAGTCCAATGCGTTTGCAGGGAGAAGGCATCATAGAAGCCATACTTGCCCCAGATCCACTGTCCTTGGTTCCAGAAGAATCTCAAGGTTGCCATCGACTCTTGTGGAGTGTAAGGGAAGGAGGAGAGGGCCGCCGTGGGGCTGATCACGCCCAGGTCGTTGGCAGGAGAATGAGCCGAGTAGCCGTCGGGCGAATAGCTGGCCGTCAGGCCCCAGCAGTCCTTGCCATAACCTTTGTACCCTTTAGGGTTGGCCACACAATAGGCATAGTCGCTCATCGCATGGTTGCGCACCACGTTCCACCAGTCGGCATACTGATCCTTCAGGTTGCGTGGGTCGAGTCCTATCCACGAATAGTGGGCCCAGAAGAGCGGACCGCCCGTGGCCTCAGCCCCGTTGTGCTTCACCTCAAGCGGATAGCCGTAGGGCGCAGCCTTGCTTCTGATGGCCCCGCCGCGGGCCCATCCCTCGTGGTAGCACGCTGCCGGCACGCTGTGGGTCGGGGAGGCCGCGGCCAGGATATAGACAATCATGCATTCGTTGTAGCCTTGGAGCGGGAAGTTCATCTCCCACCCGTAGTTGGGTGACCAGTGCCAGTAGATAACCTTCTGGCCGCCGCGCGTATACCAGTCGAACTCCATGCTGTGCCACAGCGCATCGATCTTCTCTGCCAGGGCCTTTTCCTGAGCGTTGCCATCCTTGAAATACTGGCGTACACAGAGCAGGCTCTCCATCATGAAGCTGCTCTCCACGAGGTCGCCGCCGTTGTCCTTCTGGCCGAAAGGTTTCACCTTGCCCGTAGGGCCGTAGAGCCAGTGGGGCCACACGCCGTGGAAGCGGTCGGCCCGTCCCAAATAGTCCACAATCTTTGTCAGACGGGTCACCCCCTCCTCACGGCCGATGAACCCACGGTCTATGCCGACCAACAATCCGGCCACGCCGAATCCGCTGCCGCCGAGGGTCACCACGTCGGCATCGTTCTCGGGATAGACCCCGTCGAGATGGATGCGTTCGCGCGCCAGCCCCGACGTAGGCTCGGCTCCCTCCCACATATAGTTGAGCGTCACCTTCTGAATGTAGTCGAGCATGGCGCTGTCGCTGTCGAACGACACAGGACGGCCCGGCACATAGTCGGGCTTCCCGCCCGTGGAAGTCTTTCCGTTGTCCGTCACCGTATTGTCGGGAGAGGCGCAGGAGGCCAACGGAAACAAGAGAGATAAGAGTAGAGGAATGATTTTCAGTTTCATATCCATAATGGGTTAAATATTCAACAAATACCGAATACCGAGCACACGAAGCCCGCCGCGAAGCTGACGCATAACGCTCCGAGGCTCCACCAGTGGCGTATGCGCCACAGACGGCGGCCCGCCACCACTGTTCCAGCAATGAGCAGAAGAGCCACGAGCGTGACCAAGAGGTTGCGGTCGCCGATATAGAACGAGGAGGCGGCTATTCCGGCCACGAAAGCCCAAAGCAGGGCAGCCACTGTCTTGAGAATTACTGTCGTTTCGTTTTTCATTTTCTGATGGTTTTAGAGACTGCCGACGCGCCCGTCTCGCCAAGTGACTGGATGGCAAAGTAATAGTCGGTGCCGAGGTCCAGCCCTCGAAGGTCGTAGCTCGTCGCGCCGTTCACGGTGATGCAATGATAGAGTTTGTCCTTTGCTGTTCCAAAATAAATATTGTAGCCGTAAGCTCCACCGACGGGTTGCCAGCTGATGAGGGCATTGCGTCCGTCGGCCTTGTTCCGGTTCACCCTGAAGCCTCGGGGCAGAGCTGGAGCCTGACCGTCGGCCCGTCCGAACACGCGCAGCTCGGAGAGGCAGAAGTTGCCGCGTCCGGGCACGTGAACGTTCTCCACCTTCAGATAGCGTGTGCGCAGGGGCTGGAGCAGCTCCACATAGTCGTGAGGCGTGTCGCGGTCAGCGTCGCTCTTGTCTACGGCGAGGGTCCAATGCTGAGCATCGTCACTGGCCCAGACACGGTACTGATAGTAGGTGTCGTTGGCACGGTTGGTCTGGCGAGTGTGTCGGTCGTAGTAGTTGAGTTGCAGCGCCCTCACTTCCTTTGAGCCTCCTAAATCCATCATCAGCCACTCGCCGGCATTGCCTGTGGCGGCGCTCCAGTAAGTGCGGATATCCTCGTCGCTGAGGTTAGCCGCAGTGAGTGTGCTGTCGGTAGACGACACTTTGACAGGCTTGCCATAGCTCAGGAGCATCCATCCCGTGAAACGGTCGGTGCCAGTATAGTCGGCATTGCGCTGGGGATAGTCGCCGAAGGCGGTGTTGGTCCACATCACGCCGTCACGGTCAAAAAAAGTGGGGTAAAGCCCGATGCGACGCTCGAACTTGTATTTCAGCGAGAGCATGCAGGTGGCCACGTGCCAATACTGACCGTGGAGATCGCAGAACGTTCCGCCGTGGCCCGCGCCCTGCACAAAGCCGCCGGGCTTATAGCTCATGGGGTTGTGAGGCTGATAGGTGAAGGGGCCAAGGGGACTGTCGCCTACATAGACGCCGTCGGCATAGATCTTGAACTCCGTGCCCGGCGCGCCATACTGGAGATAATACTTGCCGTCGTGCTTGGTCATGTAGGCTCCCTCGGTGAAGGGTCGCAGCGTCGTGGTGTCGTCATTGTTCATGCCGAAGCGTTCCCATCCGTGCTTCTCAGGATGAAGCATCAACACATCGTGAATCTTCGAGATGGGAGCAAATGTCTCACGGCTGAGCTCTACGGCCTTGAGCGGATACTCGTTGCTCGAACCATAATAGAGGTAGAGCCGTCCGTCGTCGTCGAGGAAGAGACAAGGGTCCCACGAAGGCAGCACACTGCGGCTTACGGCCTGTTTCCACCGGCCCGTCTCGGGATGAAGGGAGTACCAAACGGGCAGACCCTCATAGGTGGACCCGGTATAGAAGAGAGTGTCGCCGCTGACGAAAGCCGCCGGTGCGCACTGATCGTCGTCGGTGGGCAGACGCTGGAAGGAAGCCGTCTGGAAATCCCAGTCGCTGAGGTTGCGGCTGTAGTGATAGCCGCCCTGATTGGTGGAGAAGAGCAGATACTGCCCTTTGTACGTCAGGGCCATCGGGTCGGCAGAGGAGCGGAAGCAGCCACCAGCCTTCACATTGTTATTATAGGGCTCATAGTTGTAGCTGATGTTGAGCGGGTTGCAGTAGGTGGTGGTTGTCGGTCGGCGCGGGTCATACCAGGGCGTGACCTGGCTGGCTTGGCGCGGCACGACATTGGTGCCATTGCACCAGGCTGGCCCGTCCTCACCGGCTTCGGCGCTGCCCGGAGCCATGACGACGCTGACCTCGCGCTGGTTCTTCGTGCGCATAAGGTTGGCCATCTTCATGCCGGGATAATAGACGTAGAGATGGAGGTCGGTATCAGTGGCCTTGAGGCTGAATCGGCCTTGGGCATCGGTGTTGCAATGGACGGGCGAGGCAAAGAACATCACCGTGGCTCCTTGCAGAGGCTTGCCGGTGCTGTCGGTCACCCGTCCCGTGAGCTGATATTCGTTCACCACGGGGATATAGTAATTGCTCACTTGGCCCCTCACTACTCGCAGGCTGTCGCCGGCTGCGGCTGGAAGGCCGCCGAAGAGACTGAGGGCCAGAGGCAGGCTAAACAATAGATGATTCATGGGGTCATTGTTTTTGAAAAGGTGATCACATGACGCTTGGCATCATGGGCATTTAGGAAGAAAGCGGGCTTTCCCCACATGAAGGGAGAGCCCGCCATCCTAAAAACTAAGAAACCTGAGATGGAAAACTGATACTATTATTCGTCTTTGGGCTCATTCTTCAGGGCTGGCACGTCGCTGAGCTGCGCGAAAGGAACGGGGTAGTAGGTCTTGTCCTCCGTCCATCCCTTGCTGCCCAACACTGAGGCTGCCTTGCCGGTGCGCACGAGGTCGTTGTAGCGCTCGCCCCACTCACCGGCCAGCTCCATGCGACGCTCGTCGAGAATCTGGTCCACGGTGACGTTGGTCAGCTCAGGCATCTTGGCACGCTTGCGCACGAGATTGAACGGAGCGTCGCCATTCTTGCCCTGTCGCACCTTGGCCTCGGCGTTCATGAGGAGCACGTCGGCATAGCGGAAGACACGCACGTTGTTGTTCTCACCGTACTTGGTGCGACCCTCGGTCATCTCATTGGTGGGCGTATAGGCCTTGCCGTTGTAGTATTCGCCCTTGTTGCCGCCAATCTCGTCGCCGCTCGGCGTGGTAGAATTGCCCTCCATGAACGTGGTGGCCGCTCTCACCGTCTCGCCACGGGCTGCGGCCCACTGCTCAAAGTCGGCATTATAACGGATGAAGTTCCAGCCACCGGCCGTGATACCATTGCCCTTCACAGAGCCGGGACCCTGGAAGACGAACCAGTTGTCGGCATCGACCATATCGCCGGAGCTCTGGCCGAAATCGGTGCACTGACACTCGAAGAGCGACTCGTTGCACTCCTTTCCGGGAATCTTGAAGAGCTCGTAGAAGTCGGAATAGAGGCTGAACTTCCCACTGTTGATGATGTCGTCGGTGAGCTTTTCCACCATCGCGTAGTTGCCCTCATTGAGATAGATCTTCGCAGCCATCATCTCCGCGGTGTAGGCCGTGACAGCTCCGTAGTGGGTCATCTCGTTGGGCCGCAGCTTCGGACTGTTGTCCATGGCATATTGCAGGTCCTGGAGCATGTATTTCTCCACCGCGGCTTTCTTGGAGCGGGTGAGGTCGATCTGGTTGTTGCTCTCCAGAATCGTCACGTCGCCAAAGGCCTGCGTCAGCCGGTAGTAGGCATAGGCGCGCAGCGTGCGCACTTCACCACAATAGGATCGGTACTGGCTCAGGAGCTGATCATTGGTGGTGTTGGCCGCGTAGCTGTCGAGGCTCTCAAGAGCAGAGTTGGCCACCTTGATAATGCCATAGTACTGGTTCCACATCTCGTTGAGTCCCCAGAACGTGTTGTCGTATTTATAGTTGCCGAAGTCGACGAGAAGCTGCTGGTCGTCGAGCCGTCCCGACCACATGTCATCGTCCCTGACGATGGAGAGAGGCCAGATGACCCAGTGCATACCGCCGGTGCGCACTTTGGCATAGACACCGCTCACGGGCATGTACATCTCGTCGAGGTTGGTATAGTCGACATCTGTCTCCGGCACCTTGTTCTCCGGATCCTTGTCGAGGTAGTCGCTGCAGGCCGTAAAAGAGAGGGTGAGAGCGGCCAGCGCGAGACAGCTGATATATCTTGAGAATTTCATTGTTGCTTAAATTTAATGATGAACATTGATGGTAGCTAAACGTTTTAGAAGGTGACCTGCACGCCGAACGTGTAAGTGGCCGAGAGAGGATAGACTTCGGTATCCCATCCTGAGGCATCGCTGATTTCAGGCGTGAACGTGTTGGCCGAGAAGAAGGTGAAGGGTCGGTCGGCGGTCATGCTCAGCCTGACTTTAGGCAGGGTATAGCTTCCCATGCGGATGTTCTTGAAGCTGTAGCCGAGCGTGATGTTCTGGATGCGGAAATAGTCGGCGCTCTCCACAAAGTAGGAGTTGACGCGCTGGTCGCTGACGTTCCATCCCTTTGTCAGAGCCTTGGCCGAGGGATTGCTGTTGGTAGAACCCTCGCCTGTCCAGCGGTTCTTATACTGGTCCTCATCGAAGTTGAGGTTGCTCTGGGCATAACGCAAGGCGCGCTTGCGGTTGTAGAGCTGGGCGCCGGCCTGTCCGTAAGTGGTCAGGGAGAAATCGAGATTGTGCCACTCCAGACCGAGGTTGAAGCCGTAAGTGAAGTTGGGCAGATAGGAGCCTAACACCTGCCGGTCTTCGCCGTCGAGCACGCCGTTCTTGTTAACGTCCTCATAGATGAAGTCGCCCGGCTCACAACCGTTGGCCTTGCCGATGGGGTCGTTGTCCACCTGGGCCTGGTTCTGATAGATGCCGATCACCTTGTAGCCGTAGAAGGAGTTCATCTCATGGCCCACGATGTTGTAGGTCTTGCCGTCGTTCACCATGCTGACGCCGTTGAGACTCTTCACCTCATTCCACAAGAAGGAGAGATTGGTGCCGAGGGTATATTTGAAGTCGCTGCCGATGTGGTCGCTCCACGTCGCGCTCACGTCAACACCCTGGTTGAGAATCTTACCATTGTTGCCGGCCAACGTCTCGTTCTGGAAGGGGAGCTTGGTGCTGAGCACGGCTTTCTTGGTCATACGGTGATAGTAGTCGGCATCGATGTTGAGGCGGTTGCGGAACATGGCCATGTTGAAGCCCACGTTGGCTTCCTCGACAAGCTCCCATTGGAGCCAGCTGAAGTAGGTCGTGTTCTGATAGCCGGCCACCGTAGCGTTGCCGAACACGCCAGAGGCACCGTTGCCCGTCGTGATGGAGGCGAAGCCGTCGCTCGATGCCACATGGTCATTACCCAGGCGGCCCCAGCTGCCACGCAGCTTGAGATAGTCGATACCCTTGACGTTGTTCTTGAAGAAAGGCTCCTCGCTCACGACCCAAGAGGCTCCCACCGAGGGGAAGTAGCCCCAATGCTCATTGTACTTGGACGAGCCGTCGGCACGGAACGTGAACATGAGGTAGTACTTGCTGGCGTAGTTGTAGTTGACGCGGCCGAAGTAGCTCAGGCCACGGTAGGTGTGGGCATCCTCACTCGACTTGCGGGAGGCCTCGTCACCCTGGTTGACATACCAGTATTCTTCCTTGCCGTCAGGCACATTGTTGGCATAACCATTGAGGATATGATATTTCTCCTGACGCATGGAATAGCCGAGCATCACGCCAAGGCTGTGCTTGCCGAAAGTGTCGTTGTAGTTGAGCGTGTTGTCCCACACATAATTATTATAGGTGGTCATCGACTTCGTCAGACCGCTGTTGTCGGTATGGAGCTGGGCACTGATGTAGTATTTGGGGAGGAAGGTGTAACCCTCGATGGTAGAGTGGTCGTAGCTCACGCTGGACTTGAAGTGGAGTTTCTCGGGAATGAACGTGAGGTCCATGTAATAATTGTTGAGGAACTGGCTCGTGCGGTTCTTGCTGTTGTAGTAGTAAGCCACAGCCACGGGGTTGTAGAAGTTGTTGGTGAACCCTACCGACGAGGGAGAGGCGAACTTCACGGGCGTAGCCTCGGTGTTGTTCTCATCATACACAGGATAGATGCCCGGCGCGTTGAAGGCTTTCTGCCAGGCCGCATTGTTGGGATTGACCTGATTGCTGTGGGAGTAGACACCGTTGTAGCCAATCTTCAGCCAGCTTGTGGCCTGGAAATCGAGGGCTGCCCGGAAGTTGAGACGGCCATAGTCGTTGTCCACGTCCATGATACCATTCTGATAGAGGTAACTCATGCCCACGGAGTAGGAAGCCTTGTCGCTGCCACCACTCACGGTCACGGCGTGGTTGGTGATGACAGCCGTGCGCAGCAACTCGTCATACCAGTCGGTGTCGCTGCCATAGGTCCAGTTGTGGAAATCGCTGTCGGCATAACTGCCGCCGAAGCGGTCGATACTGGCCTTGAGGTATGGGCTGTAGACATCGTAATTGGCCTCCATCAACATCTGGCCATACTGACTTGAATTGGCCATCTTCAGCACATTGGTGGCTTTCTGCACACCCACGTAACCATCGTAGGTCACCTGTACCTTCTGATTGCGACCACCATTCTTCGTGGTGATGATCACCACACCGTTGGCGGCCCTCACACCGTAGATGGCAGCGGCTGAAGCATCCTTGAGAATGCTCATGTCCTTGATGTCGGAAGGATTGAGGAAGTTGATGTTGTCGTAGAACATTCCGTCAACCACGTAGAGCGGGTTGGAGTTGCTGAACGAGCCGTTGCCACGGATGCGCACCGTCGGACCAGCACCAGGCGTCCCACTGTTGACCACGTTCACGCCGGCTACCTTACCTTGAAGAGCCGTCATGGGAGAGGTGGCAGGCACATTGGCTATGTCCTCGGCCTTCACCACAGAGATGGGAGAGGTGAGGTCCTTGGCCTTGGCCGTACCGTAACCGATGACTACTACTTCGTTGAGCGACTTGTTCTCGTCCTCCATGCTGAAGGTCATCGATGAGCCGGAGAGCTTCTTGGTGACCGGCTTCATACCAATATAACTAATGGTGACGGTGGCATTGGCGGGTACGTCGCTGAAAGAAAATTTACCGTCGAGGTCGGTGACAGTCTTCTTGTTGGTACCGTCCAGTTGCACGGTGGCACCAATCACGGGTTCGTGAAGCGGATCGAGAACCGTTCCGGTGAACGCCTTCGACTGAGCAAGAGCTCCCTGCACACACATCCCCAACATGAGAGATAACAACAGTTTTTTCATTGCTTCTTAAGGTTTTGAAATTTATATTCAGATGAAATATTGATTGCCTTAAAGTTTTCAAGTGCAAAATTAGAGGTTATACCCTTAGTGTCCAAAAATAAGGCTACGACAACATTACGACAGTCGGTGAAGGCACTACGATTTTACTACGACATCAGCTGTAACAGTCTGTCTATAACAATGTTGTGAATGATGATATTTTCTAATTAATCTTTAGAAGCATAAAAAGCATCCCCGCTCCTCCACTGTGCCTGTCTGAGACTTTCGCTCAAAGAAGACGCTTCTTTGGCCCTCTTCAGAGGGCACAACCTGCCTTGAATCAACAAAAACATAATTTGCCCAACGGGAATTGCCGTTTTTTTTGTAACTTTGCATTGAGGTTACGATCAAGCCTCGAGCTAAGCCCAAAAACAGCAACGCATACATTATTTAATAAGGAATGCGACAAGCTATAAAAACAATAAGACCATGCGCTTCGCCTATAAGATTATTGTCCTACTTATCGTCCTGCTGCCCTCGGCACTGAGCGCGGAGACCTTCCAGCCCATACTGACCAACTATACCTCGCTGCAATATCATGCCGGACTGCAAAACTGGGCGGTGGCACAAGATGCCAATGGCCTTATCTACATCGGCAACAACAGCGGCATATTGTCGTTCGACGGCTACAACTGGAACCTCACGCCCCTGCCCGGCAATATTATCGCCCGCTCCTTGTTCTGCGACGGCGACAGGCTCTACGTCGGCGGTTATGAGGCGTTCGGATACATGGAACGCGACAAGTTCGGGAACCTGTGCTACCACTCGCTTTGGGAGAAGGTGAAAGGCTATCATCCACACAACGATGAGATATGGAACATCGTGAAGACCAACGACGAAAAGGTGCTCTTTCAGTCGTTCTGCTCTTGGTTTGAATACGACGGCACTCACGTCCGTGTGCACTACGACCCACGGCACCTTCCTCTTTACTTCTTCCCGGCCTATGGCAACGTCTACTGCCAGTTTATCGACGGCGACTTCTGCCAACTCCAAGGACGAAGCTTTAAGACCCTCGTCAGCCGCCAACAGACGGGTAACGACATCGTGGCCCTGCTGCCAGTTGGGGGAGGGAAAATACTACTCTGTACTGAAGGGCGCGGGCTATTGCTCCTCACTCCAGACGGAAAAGTCAGCCGATGGGCCACTGATGCCGACGCTGAGCTTGCCCGTCTGCTCATCAACCGAGCTGCCATCTCCGCCGACGGACAGACTATAGCCGTCGGCACCATCCTCGGCGGCGTGATAGCTTTTAACCGGCAAGGCAAGACCCTATGGCGGTTCAACACCGACAACCTCTTGGTGAACAACTCCATTCTGGCGCTATATTTCGACCGCGACGGTAACCTGTGGGCAGGCAGCAACAGCGGGCTCTCGCTCATCCATGCCGGTGCTCCCTTCTCGCTTCTCACCCACACTACGCCACCGTTGGGCATGGTGTTCGACGTGCTGGGCCGGTCCGGTGGTCTCTACATCGCCACGAACCAGCAGGCTTTCCTCTACCGTGGTCAACAGCTCCTGCCCATAGCAGGCACAGAGGAGCAGAACTGGCACGTGACCGACTTTGACAATCAGGTCATCGTGGGAAACAACCATGGCGCCCGGGCCATCGAAGGTCTCCGTTCAAGGCCGCTCAGTGTGCGAAGCCTGACAAGCAGCACCTGTATGCGCCGCTACACGGTGAGCCCGGAGGAGGACTATCTCATCGAGGCAGGCTACAGCGACATCTGCGTTTTCAAACGTGAAGTCGGACAATGGCAGTTGCAAGGCACGCTTAAGGGGTTTCAGGCTCCTGTGATGCAGTTTGAAGTGGACCGCGACGGTACGATATGGGCAGCCCACATGAGCAAAGGCATCTACCGCCTGGAGCTCTCCACCGACATGAGACGCATCGTCTCCTCCCACTACTATCCCTCGCTCGCTGGCTCACGGCAGGGAGGGCTCATCCATGTGATGAAAATCCGGGGAGCCATCATCTTAGCCGAGGGTAACCGGCTCTATAGCGTCGGTGACAAAGGTCGCGTCGTGCCCTTTCACGATTTTGACCATCTGCTGCAAGGACGCCTCATCTCATCCACACCCGTCGACAGCAAACGCTTCTGGCTGGCCACGCAGAACGGTTACACCCTCATGGAGGAGAACGAAGGACGGTATCGTGTCATTGAGGACATTCCAGCCGCTTTCTTTGGACTGGAGTGCAGCGATGTCAGTAACAACGTGAAGGTCTCGGGCGGCTATTCCTACTTCTGCCTCAACGGAGGCATAGGCCGTCTCAACAATGCCGCACTGACCACGGGCTTGCGCACGCCGCGGTCGAGACTCACGCTCGCCGGAGCTGAATACATCACATCCGACCGCCGTCATCACGCTCTTCCCATCGACGGCAGCCGGGCACGGGCCAAAGGGGACGTCACGCTGCAACTGTGCTATCCCAACTTCAACAACCGTGTGGTGAGCTTCCGCTTCCATCTCAAAGGAGGGGGACAGGACATCAGCTACACCACCTCCAAACCGGAGATCACCTTCAACAGTTTAGGCTACGGCAACTACGAAGTGACGGCTCAGGTCACAGACAGTGGAGGGAGCATGCTCGGCAGCGTGAGCTACAGCTTCAGTTATCCTCGCCCGCTACTGCTCTCCATCCCCGCGATTCTGCTCTATCTGGCGCTCATCGTAACGGCCGTTTATCTGCTCACCCTGAGACAGCAACGTAAGGTGCAGGCGCGACAGAAGCACATCATGGAGGCGGAACAGATGAGGCAAAAACTGCTCGTGGCCGAACAGCAACGCATCATAGAGCAACAGCAGCAGCAACTGCTCCAGCAGCAGCTACAGGACAAGGGCAAAGAAATCGCGACACTAGCCATGGACGGCATACTGAGCCGGCAGAAGGTGGACGATTTCAAACACGAACTGCAAAAGCAGAAGAAGATGTCACCTAAAGAGATCAGCCGGATGATGCGCATCATCGACGAGAGCTCGGACAAAGAGGACTTCTGGGACATCTACAAAGAGAACTTTGACCTGATACACAAGAACTTCTTCCGCAATCTGCGGCGGCTCTATCCATCCCTTACGGCCACCGACCTAAAGTTCTGTGCACTCATCAGGCTCAATCTCAGCACCAAGGACATCGCCCAATTCACAGGCCTGACCGTGAGAGGCGTTGAAGGAGCCCGCTATAGGCTAAGAAAGAAACTCGGAGTGGCCAGAGACCAGAGCCTGACTGAGTTTCTCATCGACTTCTCCGGCCAACAGGAAGACCCAAACAATAACGACAAAACGTAAAACAACAACGACATAACACCATGAAAAGATTGATCCATCTGATGCTGCTGTGCTGCATTGTCGCCGCAGGCTATGCCAGCCAGCCCGTAAAGATCCTTGCCATCGGCAACAGTTTCTCTGAAGACGCCATCGAACAAAACCTCAGTGAGTTGGCTTCGGCAGCCGGCTACTCCACCATCATCGGAAACCTCTATATCCCTGGATGCCCGCTCGAACGCCACTACGACAATGCCGCACGCAACATCGGTGACTACCGCTACCGAAAAATAGGAACCGACAACAGAATGGTAGAGACCAACAAGGTGACGATAGAAAAGGCAATCCGAGACGAGAAGTGGGACTACATTAGTCTGCAACAGGCCAGCCACTTCTCCGGACTGTGGAACACGTATGAGCCCTATTTGCATGAGCTCGTCTGCTACATCCACCAATTAGCACCTCAGGCCAAAATCATCTGGCACCAGACGTGGGCCTATGCCAAAAACTCCGACCACAGTGGATTTAAGAACTACGGCCACAGTCAGAAACGGATGTATCGGCAAATTCTGCAATGCTCGCACCGGGCCATGAAGGAAGAAGGATTAGACCTCATCGTGCCCTGCGGTACGGCCATACAGCTCGCGCGCAAGTCATTCATCGGTGACAATATGAACCGCGACGGCTACCACCTCAACCTCGTCTACGGCCGCTACACCGCCGCGTGTACTTGGTTTGAGGCTCTTTTCAAGACTTCCGTCGTGGGCAACAGCTATGCTCCAAAGGGCATGAGCCCACAACTCATCCGTGCCACGCAGAATGCCGCCCACAAAGCTGTTCTAACCTTGATGACACTTTCATCTACCAAGCTGCAATGACGAGACTGGCATGGTATCGTCAGTGCGGAATGTCCGTCTTTAACTACCAGCTCAGTCCCGAAGTGCTTGCTCTGTCAAAAGAGGAAGAATAAAAAAAGAGCCGACCAGACTTGGTCGACCCTTAACTTTATATCAGCCGTTTGCGTACTCCTGTCTAATCTATTTTCCCTATCTTCTGATACAAACGCTGCGCGTATGGGTCTGCACTGTAGTCTTTGTCCTGCAGCGTCGTGCGGATAGCGTTCTGTAAGGTCTTGAGCACGAGCGAGGGCTTTTTAGCAGAAGAAGGGAAATAAGCGGCAAGGATGTCATTGACAAGATCCTGACGCGTGTAGCCTTCAGCGCCGGCCGCTTGAGCTACCATTTCTTCCCGTTCCACTTTCTTGAAGAGTTTCACAATCTCCTTGCCCGACTCCTTGGCGCAATCTACAGAAGCCGGTACCAGTGGATCTCCGAGGTTTGCCGCCATGTCCTTGTCGAGCCACTGACAGGTCAGAAGCTCGTCGGCGACCTGCCTGAAGGCAGCTTGCTGCAGCTGCCGGGCCATGGCTTTATAGGGTGGGATGCCGCTGCCCTGTCTCACTTTGTTGGCATAGATGCCACCCGTGTACCACAGCAGGCTCTTCGTGCGAATCTTAAACTGATTGACGATTTCCGCATAGAGCGATTTGCGGAGCGCATCCTTCTCATCCCCTTTGAGCCATTCGTTGAAATGAGCCACCACGTATTTGAGATTGTTGATACCCATTTCCGTTGCTTTGAGCGGCTCGTTGCTCAGGTCATAGTTGACGACCGTAGGATCCCAGAACGTTCCCCATTGCTGTTCGCCATAGCGGTATCGGGCATCACCCTCCTTCTCGTCAAGAAACTTGCTGACCACCTTGTAGTCGTCGGTGACCGAGAGCTTCTCGTCGGTTGGGTAATAGATATATTTCAGAACGAGCTTGTCGTATGGCCCGAGATTCTTGTACCACAGCGGCACGTCCTCACGTCCGGGCGGCACAATATAGTTGAAATAGATATAGTCCATGGTTGAGGCGCTGAGCCCGTTCTTCTTCATGAACTGTGGGTCGAGAAGCTGCCTGATGGAGTAAGCGTTGCTTCCTGCCATGTTGTGAGCCAGCCCGAGGATATGTCCTATCTCATGGTTGATGGTGCAGGTCAGGTGGTCGGCGAGGTCGCGCTCGGGCAGCCGGCCGCTCCTGATGGCTTTGTTCACTTGTGCCGTCTGCGCAAAGTCAGTCTTCAGCACGAAGTCGGTCAGTGAACCCCAAACGTAGACATCGGCCGAGAAGGTTTCTCCCGTGCGCGGGTCTGCCCAGGACGGTCCTTGCGCTCCGCCACGGTCAGTGGGGATATACCTGATACACGAGTATTTGAGGTTGTCTTCATCGAAGTCGGGATCGTTGACAGGATAGTCTTTGACGACAATCGGGTCTTTGATGCCGAAGGACCGGAACACAGGGTTCCACAAGAGAATGCCTTTTCGGATGGGCGCTTTCCATGCTTCGGGGAACTTGTTGTCGATGTAGAAGACGATATGACGCGTGGGTTCAACTAATTTTCCATTTTTCCAAGCCGTGTAGTCCTTTGGCCTGATGTTCCATCGGTCGATATATTCAACCTTTCCGTAGAGGTCGCTGACGCGTCTGTCATACTGTTGCATGCTTTCTGTGAAGAACCCGTAACGTGAGTCGGCGAGGCGCGGCCGCATCTTTTCTTTCGGGAGGAGCAAGGCTGAGATGACCAGGGTCGCTGTCAGATTGTTGTTTGCCACCACGTCGTTGTCGCGCACCGGATTGACGGTGTAAGAGGTCTGTGTGGTGACGCTGAAGTTGTCGTCGAACGCCTTGGCCGAGCGTATGGCGCTCAGGTCTTTGTTGAAGGTCACGGTCGCCTTTCTGAACCATCGGGAGAAGGGCGTGAAGATCGTTCCGGAACCGTAGAGCCTTGAGACGTTCAGCGTCAGACTGTCGTCGGTCTCGTCCGTCACCGGCACGGAGGCGATGTAATAGTCCTCGAAGTTGTTCTTCAGCGCTGCCACCTCGTTCTTGTCCGTGTTGTCACCGGCGACGGTCGAGGACAACTGTTTTAAGGCAACTCCGTCACCATCCCGTTGCCATTGCACGAGAAAGACTTGTGGGCGCGTTCCCACCTCCGCGTATTTGTAATGGGTTGTAGACCGCACGCAGCTTGCCATGAGCATGTCGCGTCCGAGCAGCGACTTCGGCATCGTCATGTAGAGCTGGGAGCCGTGAAGCCGGAATGAGACTAATTGTTTGGCAGCTACGTTGAGCGGCAGAAGCAGGAGTGCAGAAACGAGCACGGCTGCTATCCTTAATGGTTTGAGAATATGGCTTTTCATATATTCATCAATAAACAAGTTCTTTAGTACCCTGGATTCTGACTGAGTGCACTGTCGTTGTCTCGTGCGACGGTAGGAACGGGCCAAAGCAGCTCGTGTCCGTCCTCACTGATGTTCATGGCATCGGAGGCCGTTGGGCGGCTTCCTGTCGTCTCGCCTGTCTGATAACAGCGGAGCTGCAAGACGGCTTCCTTGCCGGCCGCGTCACGGTTGAACCATCTCCGAAGGTCATACCATCGCAGACCCTCACCGACAAACTCTACACGCCGTTCCTGCATGATACGGGCTTCGTAGGCATCGTCGTCGGTGATTTCGGCAGCTGTGAGCGCTCGCAGGCCGCGTGAGGCACGGAGGGCGTTGAGCCATTTGAGTCCGTTCTCTCGCCCTTCAGCCTCGGCCGCAATGAGATACATCTCGGCAATGCGCACGATGGGATAGGAATCAGTGCCGTTGGGACCAGGATATTTCACGAGGTCGCGGGTCGTGGTCGTGCCGTTGGTGAGCACTCTCACCGTCGCCGCCTTCCGGTTGTCTCCGTCTTCGAAGGCGTTCATAAGCGCGTTGTCGACGGGGAACATGTATCTTCCCTGGGCACCATAGCCTGTGTCGATACCTGCAGCCTTCAGTTTGTCGACGAGGTTGGAGCGCAGAAACCACCCTGGACACCAGGCATCCGTAGAGGGGTTGACGACAGCGAAGATCATCTCCTTGCTCGTCTTGGTCTGCCAGATCTTCGCCGCGTCGTCGGCCAATTCAAAGTTGCCGTCAGCGATGACTTCCTCCGCGAGCTCAGCCGCTCTTGAGAGGTCTTGTACGGTGTCGGGGGCGAGGAGGCAGGTACGAGCCAACAACGCTTTGGCGGCTTGCTTGCTGATGTAGGTGGACGAGGAGAAGTCGGGAGCGTATTTGGCGGCATATTCAAGATCCTGCTTGGCAAACGACCAGACTAAGGCTTCCTTCGTTCTTGGAGCGTTGTCGGCCTCGTTGGTGGTCAGCAGCGGCACGTCGCCATAGAACATGCAGAGGCGTTCATAGAACCAGGCTCTCATGGCTCGTGCCTGGGCCTCAATCTGCCGGTCCTCATCGCTTTGGCTGCTCTTTGCTTCTTCGAGATTGATGAGGTTGTTGGCGAGTTGCACACGGTAATAGAGCTGTTCCCAAATATTGTTGACGTAATAAGAACTTCCCGTGAGCGTGTTGTTGTCTGTATTCGGGAACCAACCGACGTTGTCGAGGTTGTCGGCTGATACATCGTCGATGATGGGCTCAAAGGCCATGGAGAAAGCCTGCAACCCATCATAGACACCCGTGAGGAGCTTGTCGTAATCGTTTTCTGTGAGTGTTGTGTTGGCGATGGCGTTTGTAGGATTGTAATCGGTGTTGCAGCTTGTGAGGGCTACTGATGTTGCTGTCAAGAACGCAACGGTATATAATAGAGCATGTATCTTTCTCATATTTCTATATCTTTAGCCAATAACTTTATGTAGTCTTTATCCATAACGCTTAGAACGCGACATTGAGACCAACAATCCAGGACCGTGTCCTTGGGAGCGCTCCGTTGTCGTATCCGCGGCTTGTCACGCTTGTCGGGTTGAGGGTTGTCTGTGGGTCAAAACCATCGTAGCCCGTGATGGTCCAAAGATTGGACACGGTGGCATAGAGCCGCAGACGGCTGATGCCGGCCGGACGGACGAACCTTGCGGGGAAGGTGTAGCCCAAGGTGATGTTGCGGATGCGCAGGAAGTCGGCACTCTCCAAATAGCGGGTCGTACCTTCGAGGTTGTTGTTCTCCGAGGCGTAACCGTAGGCCACGGCGCGGGGCGTGTCGTTGCTGTGGTTGGTCTCCGTCCATCTGTTGTTCCATTCCTCTTTGGCGATGGCATAACCATACTGGTTTCCGCCCAGGTTGCCGAGACCATTAGCACCCTCTTTCCAGCCTGCGTAGGTCTTGGCTCCCAACGAGTATTGAAGATCGATGTTGAGATCGAACCCTTTGTAAGAGAAAGAGTTGGTCAGACTGCCGAATACCTTCGGGAACGGAGATCCACAGATGACACGGTCGTCGTCGTTGATGGTGCCGTCGTCGTTGGCATCATAATATTTCACGTCGCCTGGCCTGATGCCGTTGTCCCACATCGGCTGGCCGTTTTTCTGTGCTAAAATCTCCTCTTTGCTTTGATAGATACCCTCCTCGCGAATGAGATAGAAGGCGGCCATCGGCTCTCCTACCCGCAGTATGTTGTGTGAACCCGTCTCGATGTCATTGTTGTCATAAAGGCCGGTAATCTCGTTCTTGGTCCACGAGAAGGCAAAGTTGGTGTCCCATTTGAAGTTGCTGTCTATATTGTGTGAAGTGATGGCAAGCTCTATGCCAGTGTTGTACAGACTTCCAACATTGTCCGTTCGGTCGCTGTAACCGGAGAGGGCATTGACCGAATGGTTGAGCAGAAGGTCGTGCGTATTCTTGCGATACCAGTCGAAGGTGAGGTCGATACGGTGGTTGAAGAGCGAGGCATCGAAGCCTGCGTCATATTGGGTCGTCTTCTCCCAGGTGAGATCCGGATTGGACTCTGTGCTCGGGATGGTCAGACCGGGATCGTTGTTGTAGTCGGAGCCTGACTCGTATATGGTCTGCCATTCGTAGTTGCCGATACCTTCCTGGTTACCGGTCTTACCGATGCTGGCCCGCAGTTTCACGTCGCTGATGAATCGGGTCTTGGGAAACCATGGCTCCTCGCTGGTGTGCCAGGCAGCCGAAAGGGCGGGGAACCATCCTGTGCGCTTGTTGGGAGCGAACTTGCTGGAGCGGTCGGCGCGCAAGGACGCTTCGAGGAGATAACGGTTGAGGATCTTGAAGTCGAGCCGGCTGTAGAAACTTGACAGCGCATATTCGTCAAGGCTGCTGCTGCCTCCGGTGATGCTGCCTGCCGAATTGAGGTATTTGAGCGTTGGCGAAAGGAAGTTGATACCCTGCACATTGGCATTGTCAAGGCTCGTCTTCTGGTAGCTGTAACCGGCCAGTGCGTTCAGCTGCACTTCTTTCCAAGAATGGCTGTAGGTGAAGTTGTGCTCCATCAGTTGTGAAAACGAGAAACCCCGGTAGTCGCTCACGTCGCCGTTGTCGCCTTGACCCTGAATAGACGTTGACGGAAAGTAGCCGTATTCGTGCATAATGTTGTAGTCGCCGTTGAGGCTCAGCGTATAGTCGAGGCCGGGCAAGATGTTCAAGGTGCCTTTCAGGTTGATGATAGCTCGGTATTTCTTGTTCTCCTGTTCCTGACTTTCGATGAGGTTGAGCGGGTTGTAGAGTGATCCTGGGAGAGAGGTATAAGTTCCGTCATTGTTGTAAATGGGGTAGTCGGATGGTGCGTTGAGTGCGTTTATCCAGGGTGAGTAGATGTTGCCGTCACCCGTTGACCGTCTGTCGTAGGCATAGCTCAGGGCGATGTTGGCATCGATATGAATGCGATTGTTGATCTTGTGTGAGATATTACTTCTGAGGTTATATCGTTTGTATGCGACGTTCTTGATGACTCCGTCCTGCTGCATGTAGCCTCCGGAGAGATAGACCTGCGTGCGGTCGTTGCCTCCTGATATGGCCAACTGATGACTGGTCTGCAACGCTTTGCGGGTCAGTTCAGAGAACCAGTCGGTGTCAGCATTCGCGTCGTGGCGTGTAACGGGCTGTTGATAAGTGGCATCGTCGGGCGACAGCGAGAGCGATGTGTTGTAGTTGGTTCGGGCCTCGTTGTAAGCGTCGGTCAGTGCCTGTGCACCGAGCTTCCCGATGGTATGTGGAATATCTTGGAATCCGACATACGAGTCGAGTGTTACTTTTGTCTTGCCTGCCTTCCCCTTCTTGGTCGTGATGAGGACAACACCATTCGAGGCGCGGCTGCCATAGAGTGCTGAGGCGGAGGCATCTTTCAGCACCTCTATGCTCTGAATATCGTTAGGGTCGATGTCGGCGATACCGCTGATAGGGTTTCCCTGGAAACCGCTGCTCTGTGAGAGATCCTGTGAGAGGATAGGGAAGCCATCGACGACATAGAGCGGCTCGTTGCCTGCCGAGATGCTGCTGGTGCCACGGATATTGACGGAGACGGCTCCGCCCGGCATGCCGCCACCTTGGGTCACCTGTACACCCGGCAGTTTGCCTTCCATGGCCTGCTCGAGCGATGTCACGGGGTTCTCGGTGATAGACTCGCTGTTGATCGAAGCTATGCTGCCCGTGAGGTCGTGGCGCTGTCGCGTGCCGTAAGCGACGACAACGACATCGTTGATGTCGCGCGAGTCGTCTTCAAGCTCTATCCTTACATTGTCGCGTGCCATGCATTCGCAAGTCTTCTTTCCTAAATAGGACACTCTGAGCTTCTGACCATTCTTGATGGACAGTTGAAAGCGTCCCTCATTATCGGTTACGGTACCGGTCTTTGTCCCGCTGACGATGACTGAGGCACCGATGACGGGCTCGCCGTTGGCTGCATCTACCACTTTACCCCTGATGACATTTTGTCCCCGGGAGGTAATTGCGATAGATAAGATTAGAAATAAGATGAATAAAAACTTGTTCATACGCACACGCTGTTCGTTATGTTCTTTATGTTCATGAATGCTCTTCAATGAGATTCGTCAATAAGGTAAGAATCTGATTGAAGTAAAGGAAGAGAAGTGACATGCCATCCTCTGCACTGGCAATTTTCATTGTCCGTGCTGCAAGGATGTCATCAAAAAAATGGAAGGAAAAGCGGGAACTATCCTTTAACATTATCCTGACAAGAAGGAAGCTCCCGTCGTAGGGTGAAGAGGAGCCCAGGTTATTTCTGCTCCTCAGGTGTGTAGCCTGCTGCTTTGATGTCAGCTGCCAATTTATCAGGAGAGGTCTTGGTCTTGTCGTAAGCCACGACGATGTCCTTTGTCTCTGTGTTGATAGCTACATCCTTATAGCCGCTGTCTGCTTTCAGCGCTTTTGTTATTTTGCTTGAACACATGGCGCAATGCATATCCTGAGCCTTGAAGGTAGCGTAGGCTACATCCTTGTCGTCGAAATACTTGGGCGCAGTGTACTTGATGCTTGCGAAGGCATCAGCGAAATCGCCGGCGTTGGTCTCTGAAGCATCATAAGTGACCTTCACTTGTTGTGTGGGGACATCTACATCCACTGATTTGACACCATAAACACCGCTTAAAGCCTTCTTCACTTTTGAAGCACAGCCGCCACAGTGCATTTGAACAGCCTTGAAGGTTGCTACCTGCGTGCCGCTCTTGGCTGTAGTTTCTGAAGATGCGATTGTTGCTGAAGCATTGCCTCCGCCGCAAGAGCATTGAGCGTTGGCATCAAGGGCTAAAACGAAAAGGGCAACTGCCGCAATCAAATACTTTTTCATAGTCTCTCTATTTATTATTTATGTTGTTCACTTCTTCTTCAATCATACAACCTGTCATTGACCATCAGTAATGACTTTATCCTGTATGGCTGTTGCAAAGTTACGGAATGTTTGCAAATATAGCAAATAAATAACAGATTAATTTAATAAGAGATTAAAATATACCACATCAATGGTATTCCGAGATGTTGCTGATGTCGCAGGTCACCAATATTCTATTTTCCTTTTTGAGCGAAATATCTTTCCTTCTTGAGTAGTATAATAACTCTTCGTCCAATTTCCTTTATTGTCAAAATGAGAATATGTGAGTTGAACTTTATTTAATTCGTTGTCTGCATAGGGAACTATACCGCTCAAGACGGATAGACTATCTGATGTTTTTGTCTCGCCTGTTAACCTTCCCATTTTATCATAGGAATAGATTACACTGTCTGTTCCATTGAAGGATTTTGTTTCGAGAATTTTTTGCTTCTTTTTATTATAATAATAGTGTACTTTTGAGGCTTTCCTATTTCTCTTTTGCCAGGCAGTGGCCACATCATAGCTAATCAGCAAATCTCCGTCATATACAAAGTTGTCAATATATAATGATACGGTATTCGAACCATTCATGTACACCCTGCGTTTGTAACATTTTCCAGAAGGCGAAAGGTAGTCTTCGCTTTTCTTTACCAATTTGATGTGCTGATTTTCCCGATCTGTTACTATTGTCACCAAGACACTGTCCGTAATCTTGTACTCGTAGGCATAATCAGCCTTCAATTCCCCTTTGTAAAACCTCTGCTCGCGATTAAGAAATCCTTGTCTGTCGAAATTACAAACAATGCTCCATTTGTCATGTGTTATGGTTGTAACCTTTCTTACCCCTGTAACACTTATTCGGTTACAAAATCCTTTCGGAATTGTAGGGTATCCAGAAATAACAATACTTTCAAATATAAAGATTAGGAAAAATAAGATCTTCATTTTGTAATTAAGTTGTCTTTCATTGGCAAACGCATTGATTCCGCTTGCCAATAAATATGATTTTAGGGGATTAAAATTCTTATATAACCTGTACATGTTTAAATTGTATATACTAAAGATGATGCTGACATTTTAGGAAATATTATGTCTTTTTTGAAAAACTAGTTGTGTATATGGCATTCTTTGCTACTTTCTTGTTTATTTCTGACCGTAAAAGCGGGATGGTTACATATGGTTGTTGTGTGTGAGGTACAAAAACAAAAGTAGGAGATAAGTGCCTATGACGGGTGCTTACCTCCTACCTGATTATTTGTCTTGCTGATGAACGTCAGCTTGTTATTCGGTAACGAAGTTCTTCAGATCGTCTGCCGTGAAGTTCATGATGTAAGCGTGAGCCCCAATGCATGTCTCTTCAGCCATGCGTACGAAGACGTTGGCGCTCTTCTCAAACTCTTCCGCGTTCTTCGTGGCGTCACGCAGGAGCAGGAGAGAGAGGACAATGTCACCCGTCATGTTGTACAGACGACGGCCGAGGAAGTCATGCTCAGCCTGGTTGGCATCAGCCTTCACCTTCTCCACAGCCTCGGCATAGAGGTCCACACACTTAGCGATGCGGTCGTGGAGCGGCTTGACAGCCTCGGAGACCTCATCGGTCAGCATCTCTTTCATGATGTTCAGGTAGGTGCCGTTGGTGATGTAGCGGATGGCGGCGACGACCTGCAGCTGTGTCGTACCCTCGTAGATAGAGAAGATACGGGCGTCGCGGAGCAAACGCTGTGCCTTGTACTCCATGATGAAGCCGGAGCCACCATGGACGCTCACGCAGTCGTAGGCGGCCTGGTTGGCGAACTCAGAGGTCATGCCCTTGCCTAACGGCGTGAAGGCGTCGGCGAGACGGCTGTACTGTTTCATCTCCTTACGCTCGTCAGCGGTGAGATTACGCTCGCGGGAGATATCCTCGAGGGTCTTGTAGATATCGACGAATCGTGATGTCTCGTAGAGGATAGCACGGCTGGCATCGAGCTTCGCCTTCGTGCGTGACAGCATGTCGTAGACGGCGGGGAAGTTGATGATCGCCTCACCAAACTGCTTACGCTCACGGGCATAAGCTACAGCCTGGTCGTAGGCCTCCTGCTGCAGGCCGACGCTCTGGGCAGCGATGCCGAGACGGGCACCGTTCATCAGACTCATGACGTACTTGATGAGTCCGAGCCGGCGGTCGCCACAGAGCTCTGCCTTGGCGTTCTTATAGACGAGCTCGCAGGTTGGTGAGCCATGGATACCGAGCTTGTTCTCGATATGACGCACGTCGACGCCCCCGTCGCGCTTGTCGTAGATGAACATCGACAGACCACGGCCATCGCGCGTGCCCTCCTCGGAGCGGGCGAGGACGAGGTGGATATCGGAGTCACCGTTGGTGATGAAACGCTTCACACCGTTCAGGCGCCAGGTGCCGTCAGCATCCTGGGTAGCCTTCAGCATGACGTGCTGGAGATCTGAACCGGCATCAGGCTCGGTGAGGTCCATTGACATCGTCTCTCCGGCGCAGATACGCGGGATGTACTTAGCCTGCTGCTCGGGGGTGCCGAACTCGTAGAGGGTGTCGATACAGCTCTGCAGAGACCATACGTTCTGGAAGCCGCTGTCGGCAGCAGAGACGAGCTCGGAGAGCATGGAGAACACGGTCATGGGGAGGTTCAGACCACCGAAGCGGCGAGGCATCGTGATACCCCACAGTCCGGCCTTGCGCGTAGCGTCGAGGTTCTCGTAGGTCTTCGAGGCATAGACCATGCGGTTGTTCTCGAGGTGTGGTCCTTCGAGGTCCACGCTCTCGGAGTTGGGCTCGATGATGTCTTTGGCCACTCCGTCCGTGATCTCTACGATGCGCTTGTAGTTCTCGATGGCATCCTCATAAGAGACTGGTGCGTAGTCGAACTTATCCTTGTCGGCGAAGTCGCGCTCTTTCAGCGCTACGATCCGCTTCATCAGCGGGGAGTCGAGATAATATTGTAGTTTCTTTGCGTCTATCATGGTTATTTACTGTTCTGCTTGTAATACTTGATAAGTTTCGGTACGACCTCCTCTACGGTGCCAGTGATGACATAGTCGGCGATGGCGTTGATAGGAGCATCGGGATCACTGTTGACAGAGATGATGATACCCGCATCCTGCATGCCGGCGATGTGCTGGATCTGGCCGCTGATGCCGCAGGCGATATACACCTTCGGATGGACGGTGACACCTGTCTGGCCGACCTGACGGTCGTGGTCTACCCAACCGGCATCTACGGCTGCACGGCTGGCACCGACCTCACCATGGAGCTCCTTGGCGAGTTCGAAAAGCATGTCGAACCCTTCCTTCGAGCCCATGCCGTAGCCACCGGCCACGACGATAGGCGCACTCTTAAGGTTGTTCTTCGCAGCCTCGACATGACGGTCGATGACCTGGACGGCGTAAGACAGCGGGTTGACATATTTCTTCGGATCGGGATAGACAACCTCTCCTTTGGCCTTGCCGGTGTAGAGGGCTTTCTGCATGACGCCGGAGCGCACGGTAGCCATCTGCGGACGGTGGTCGGGGTTGACGATCGTTGCCACGATGTTACCACCGAAGGCCGGACGGATCTGATAGAGCAGGTTGTCGTAGTGCTTGCCCGTCTTCTTGTCGTCATAGTCGCCGATCTCGAGCTGTGTGCAGTCGGCGGTGAGACCGGAGGTCAGTGAGGATGACACGCGCGGGCCGAGGTCACGGCCGATGACGGTGGCGCCCATGAGGGCTATCTGCGGTTTCTCCTCTTTGAAGAGGTTGACGACGATGTCGGTGTGAGGTGCCGACGTGTAGGGGAAGAGGCCCTCGCCATCGAAGACGAAGAGCTTGTCGACACCGTAAGGCAAGATCTGGTCTTCCACCTTGCCTTTGATTCCTGTGCCTGCCACGATGGCTTCGAGCTCTACGCCGAGGGTGTCGGCGAGCTTACGGCCTTTGGTGAGCAGTTCCTGTGACACCTCCTGTACGGTGGTGCCTTCTATCTCGCAATATACAAATACGTTGTTCATTGTTTGTTGAGTTTATGAGTTGATGAGTTATTGAGTTGATGAGTTGGTGAGTTAATGAGTTTATGGGTTATTGAGTTTATGAGTTTGTGCGTTGAAAACTAATCAACTTAAGAACTTATTAACTCAAGAACTTATCAGCTCAAGAACTAAATAACTTATTACCCGATGATGCTCTCGTCGAGCAGTTCCTTGATGAGCCCCTCGACATCCGCATCGGATGCCGTGAGACGCTTGCTCTCTTTGGCCTGGAAGACGATGTTCTTCACAGCTTTCACCTTTGTCGGTGAACCGGCGAGACCGCACTGGTCGTAGTCGGCTCCGCAGTCGGCGATGCTCCACTGTCCGAGGGTAAGGTAAGGGCGTGTCTCATAGAGGGCCGTCCAGGGCTCGTCGCCCTTGCGCTCCATGGGGCATGTAGCGTATTTGTATTTCATGACGCGCTTGGCGTTGCAAGGACGTGCGGGCGCGGCGGTGCCGTTCACTGTCACCATCACCGGCAGGGGAGCAACAACGGTCTCCACGCCACCGTCGATATGACGCACGATTGTAGCCTTGCCGTCTTTGACTTCTTTGATCTCCTCTGCATAGGTCACCTGGTTCAGACCGAGCTTCTGTGCCACCTGTGGGCCGACCTGTGCCGTGTCACCATCGATAGCCTGGCGTCCGCCGAGGACGAGGTCGACATGGAACACTTCCTTGTTGATCTTCTCGATCGCTTTGGAAAGGAAATAAGCCGTAGCGAGGGTATCAGCTCCCGCACTCTTGCGGTCGGTAAGCAGCCAGCCTTCATCGGCACCGCGGTAGAGACTCTGACGGAGGATCTCGCCAGCACGGGGAGGACCCATCGTGACAACACCGACGTGTACGTTCTCAGGATCCTGATCCTTCAGGCGCAGAGCCTGCTCCAACGCGTTGAGGTCTTCGGGGTTGAAGATGGCAGGCAGCGCAGCACGGTTCACCGTGCCCTCAGCTGTCATGGCATCCTTACCGACATTACGCGTGTCGGGTACTTGCTTGGCAAGTACTACAATGTTCAATTTCATGTAAATATAATATATAATTATGTGTTATTCCAACAGTTATCACGCTATGACGGGGCAAAATTACAATATTTTTACCGCCCTGCCAAAGAATTGGTATGAAATAAGCCAAATAATGCACAAAAGAATACGTTTTGTGCAAAAAATTAAACTTCTATTTGTGTCTTTGGCCAGTTGACGAGAAACAGTTTGTCACGGGCACGCGTGAAGGCGGTGTAGAGCCAGTGGATATAATCGGGCGTGAGCATGTCGTCTGTCATGTAGCCCTGGTCGAGATAGACGTGGTGCCACTGTCCGCCCTGCGCCTTGTGACAGGTCACGGCGTAGGCGAACTTCACCTGGACGGCATTGAAATACTTGTCTTTACGCAGTGCTTTCATACGCTCGGGCTTTGTGGGGATGTCCTGATAGTCCTCCAGGACGGCATTGAAGAGCTTCTCGTTCTGTTCCCTTGTCAGTGCCGGAGCCTCACTCATGAGGGTGTCGAGGATGACCGTTGTGTCGAGTTCTAAGTTGTCGAAGTCGGGAAAGGTCAAAGTGGCGTCGGCAAAATGGAAACCGTAGAGGTCGACGAAATGGTGTACACGGCGCACGATGCAGCGGTCGCCGTTGGCAATGAAGGTCTCCTTGGCGTTGTTGCCCGGATTGCGCTTAGGGTTGTTGTCCGGACTGTCGTCGGGATCGTCGTTGGTGATATATTTGTTCTTGACGATCATGAGCATGTCGCCCGGGCAGAGTGCCTCCTCGCGGTCGAGGATGGTGTTGCGGATACCCTGGTTGTAGATGTTCGCGCGTTTGTTGGAACGGGTGATCACAATGGTATCATCAGTCCCGATGTTGCTGTAGCTCGAAGCGAGGCTCTCGATGAGCTCATTGCCTGGCATGACGGTGATGTCGGAGAAGCCGCGAAAGCGAATCTTCGGCAGTTGAGTCATCTCACTGTGCGTGATCATCTTTCGGATACGTGTGGCGTTATAGAGGATGCCCGAGCCTTCTCCTTGTCGGAGGACCTCATCGAGGTCACACTGATAGACGATGAGACCGTAGCCCTCGAGCTCCTGTGCTGACAGGGCCGGTGCCTCTTCCTCTCCGACGGGTGGCAGCTGCGCCTTGTCGCCGATGAGCATCAGCCGGCAGTTGTTACCGTTGTAGACATAGCGCATGAGGTCGTAGAGCACGCTGCCCGATCCGAAGCCGCTCTCCCCGGCGCTGCCGTTGCCGATCATCGACGCCTCGTCGACGACGAAAAGGGTGTTCTTATGGAAGTTGAAGTTAAGGTCGAAGGATCCCTCCACCCCGGTGAACTTCTTCTCGCGGTAGATCGTACGGTGGATCGTTGCGGCGGGCATGCCACTGCTCAGGGAGAAGACCTTCGCGGCCCTTCCGGTCGGAGCCATGAGCACGAGGTGCTGTCCGAGGGTGTGGAGCGTGTAGACGATGGCGGCGGCGAGCGAGGTCTTACCCGTTCCGGCAGAGCCGCGGAGGATCATCACAGCCTCACGGCGACGGTCGGCGAGAAAACGGGCAAAGACGGTCAGGGCGTTGTGCTGGTCGGGGGTAGGAGAGAAGCCGAAGTTGCCGATGATACGGTCGACGAGTTCATAGGTCTTCATCGGAACAGGGAGAAGTTGACGCTGCCGTAGCTCCTGTGCTCGATGAAGTGGGGCTCTTGGGAGAAGTCGTAGGTCTTGCCGTGCTCGAGGACGAAGATGCCGTCGGGCTTTAGCAGGTCGTTGCCCAGGACGAGGCTGGGAAGGGTGGCGAGCTCCTCCAAGGCGTAGGGCGGATCGGCGAAGATGAAGTCGAACTGTTCATGACATTTCTTCAGGAAACGGAACACGTCGCCCCGGATGAGGATATTGTCTGTCGTGCCGATCTTCTTCATGCACTGGTCGATGAAGGCGGCGTGATCGCGGTCTGCCTCGACGCTGACGACGGGGGCACAGCCGCGTGAGAGCATCTCCAGTGAGATGCTGCCCGTGCCGGCAAAGAGGTCGAGAGCTGCGGAGCCGTCGAAGTCGATATAGCCGTTGAGCACATTGAAGATGTTCTCCTTGGCGAAGTCGGTCGTGGGGCGTGCCTTGAAGGTACGTGGTATGTCGAAATGCCGACCTTTATATTGTCCGGTAATGATGCGCATGTCTTTGAATTTCTATGCTAATAATGCTGTTATCATGTCGAAGGTGATGCCTTTCTCCTGGGTCAGGGGCACGTTGTTGAAACTTGCCGCGGCATTGATGACAGCCACCATCTGCACGTAGATACGGAGGGCTTTGAGGAGGTTGTCTTTCTCAGGGATGTCACCGAGGAGGAAGAGTTCGTCGCGCATCTGGTCGAGGGCTAACTGCTTCCACACGAAGAGAATGAAATAGACCATATCCTTGATCGACCGTGCCTTGTATCGGTTGTAGAAGATAAAATGGTTGCGCTCGAAACTGAAAATCTCCAATTGGTTGTTGTCATGGAAATAGACGTAGAGCTTTCTGCGGTTGCCCAGGAAACTGCGACGGTGGAGATAATCCCACATCGGTTGCATGAGATGGATGTACCTCACATCCTCATAATGGTCTTCGAGGACAGTTTTGAGATCCCTGTTAAGGGCAAAGAGCGCCACGGCATGGAGGTCTGGAAGAACGTTGGCGACGATGCTCGCGCCATCCGTTGAGGGGAAGGAGTGCATGTACAACGTCTCCTTGTCGCCTTCCTTGTATTCGTCAAGGGGAATGAGCAGCACGGGGGTGTTGACGAGCAGCGTGGCGCGGCCAATAGTTTCTTGGAGTATCTCCACGGTCTTGAAGGCGTCGCGGAGGTTGGCGGCGATGGAGATGCCGCTCTTCGAGATGTATCTGTAAAATCTGATGCGGGTGCGGTCTTCCTTCTGGGGGAGTGCAAAGGCCAGCGAGTCGTTGCTGGCACGCATGATCATTCTGTTGGACATAAGTGTGTTGTTTTACCAGTTCCCCGTATTGTCGTTAGGACTGTCTGTATCGCCTATCTTCAGCCCAGGAAACTGACCGTTGGTGTTGGCTTGCTCGGTGAGGTCCGCGATGCTGGTCTTGTCTAAGCCGCTGAGGTACTGACTGTAGGTGGCGGCACATTGCATGACGGGAATTTTCCGTCCGCTCTTGCCGGGTAGTGTCGTTGCGGTGAGTGAGAAACGGATCCCCTCGGTGTAGGGGATGAAGGAGAGGGAGTCGGCAAGGAGGCCGCTCTGTGCGAGCTCCTTGAAGCTGCCGGCATAGACGCCATGCCGGGCCCGGTACTGTTCTTCTGCCGTGCGTATCGTCATGAGACGGGCTTTCACCGCTTTCTCCCTCATGTTGCGCTCATGGTCGAAGTGTATCGGAGCGCCGATGCTCAGGACACACAGCAGCGCTAAGAGAATGACGCAGCCACCGAGGATTGCCGGTGTGTTGAATCTTAATTTCATATCTTTACCTTTTGTCTGCAAAGTTACGAAAAAATTACAAGAGCGGACTAAGAAGCCGGACAATACTTGCCCAGAGGCGCCTGCGGAACGAGAATGGTGTCTTGGCATACACCTCCGTGGCTAAGGGACTGACCGCCTCGTCTTTCAGAAATATTTTTTTCATTCGCAGGGCGAGCCCTTCGTCATAGAAGAAGACATTAGCCTCAAAGTTGTGCTCAAAACTGCGGAAGTCGACATTCGTACTGCCACAGGTACAGATGCTGTCATCGCTGACCAAGAACTTCGAGTGGTTGAAACCCGCTTGGTAGAGACATACCTTCACGCCGGCATCTATCACATCTTTTATATAGCTGCTGCTGGCCCATTCTACGACCCTCGTGTCGCTGTGCATGGGGATGATGATCCTCACGTCGATGCCCGCGAGGGCTGCCGTGCGCAGGGCGAAGAGCACGGGCTCGGTAGGGAGGAAATAAGGGGTCTCGATATAGACGTAGCGCTTGGCTTCCAAGAGGATACGGACGTAGCCCTGCATGATGTCGGGCCATTCCGTGACGGGACTGCTCGTGACAACTTGAGCGACACAGTTGTTGTGAATGTCCGCTTCTAAGGCCGGGTAATAGTTGCGACTTGTTATCAGGGTACGGTCCACGAAATACCAGTCGATGAGGAAGGCGCGCTGCAGGCCATAGACGGCGCCGCCGGTGATGCGCATCATCGTGTCGCGCCAGGGCTGTGCGTCAGTGCCTTTGACATAACGTGTGGCGAAGTTCATGCCGCCGATGAACCCCACCTTGCCGTCGATGACCACGATCTTCCGGTGGTTGCGGTAGTTGGCTTTCGATGTGAAGGCAGGAAACTTCACCGGCATGAAAGGATGTACATCTATGCCGGCATTGCGCATGCGCTCATAGAAAGCGTTCTTCACTTTCCAGCATCCCACGTCGTCGTAGATGACCCGCACCTCCACGCCGTGCTTCGCCCGGTCGATGAGGGTGTCAGCGATGAGGTTGCCGAGTTCGTCGTCCTCAAAGATGTAGATGTCGATGTGGATATGATGTTGCGCCATGCTTATTGCATG